>Ga0137415_10001187_pt1 | contig 25798 bp, 23 predicted proteins | sample CZODoug3_1_1_16f_FD_183082 | JGI IMG/M metagenome (GOLD analysis project Ga0137415, IMG submission 183082) | Vadose zone soil fungal communities from Angelo Coast Range Reserve, California, USA - CZODoug3_1_1_16fungal (Hybrid Assembly) | ecosystem: Environmental > Terrestrial > Soil > Vadose...
AGTGCCATCAGCTGTTCCACCTGCTGTTCGGCAATCTGATTCCCCACCTCAACCGCCTCCATCTGCCCGCCGGCGCCCGCGGACATCGCGCGAAGCTGGGCGAGCACCGCTTGTGCGTTGTTCAATTGCTGGCCTTGCAAGCCCACGGCCCGCAACGTGTTCATCGTCGTATCGAGCGAGGTCTGCGACCATTTCTTGTAGTCGTTAAAATAGCCGGAGGTGCGGAATCTGTAGCCCGGAAACGTATTGCGAAACTGTCCATCGAGATTGCCCATCGAATACGCTAGAGCTTGACCGCCCTGGACGACCTGCGCGAGCTGCGATAAGTCCTGCTGGATAGGACCAAATAGCTGTTGCGGCAACACCCGCCCCTGTTTCAACTGCTCTTCATATTGCTTCAGTTCGTTCTCGAGCTGAAGCCCTTGTCGGATGTAGCCCAAAATCAGTTGGACGTGGTTTAGAATCTGCGTCCATTCTGTTGCGACTCCCGCGACCACTCCTGCATTTGTAGACGCAGGAACGCCCAAGAACAACAGGGACAGAACGACCGTGAATACGCCTACTTTTTTCATGTCGATACTCCCCTTTCATGGACTCCCTCGACTTCACGCCACCAGTCAGCCCAATCCGAGAGGCCTCGTTGGCGCAACCACTCCGCTTGCCAGGCTCGGGGATAGGTACGCATGACCTCTTCTACTTTTTTACGTTCGTCCGGACTATTCACCCCGACAAACGCGAGTGCAACGCCGCCCAGTCCCAGCGAAATCAGGCGACGACCTTCTGGCGAAACCACGTAGTACTGACGCTTCGGAATGGCGCCCTGAACGATCTGGATCTCTCGGTCATTGAGGCCCACCGCTTCATACAAACGGCGGGACTGTACGTTCGCCGCTTCCGCATTAGCCAGCAGGATTTTTGTGGGACACGCTTCCATGACCACATCGCTGATACCGGAATTGAAGATGTCAGAGAGATTTTGCGTGGCGAGAACCACAACCGCGTTCAGCTTACGCAAGGTCTTCAGCCAGTCGCGCAGGTATTCCCGGAACAACTCGTCCCGCAGATAGACCCAGGCTTCATCGAGAACAATAAGTGTGGGACGCCCATCCAGTTTTTTCTGAATTCGGCGGAACAAGTACAGCAATACCGCGACCGTGGCTTTACTATTGCCATCGCCGTACTTCATGAGCTGGTCCATCTCGAACACCATCATGCGTCCGTCCCGCAACCCATCCTTATCCGCATCGAGTAGACGGCCGAGCGGACCGCTTAGTGTGTAGACTTCGAGCGCGGACCGGACCTCCTTTTCCTGTACTGTCGCCAGGAAATCGGTCAGGGTTCTCCGCGGCGAGCCTTGCGTCAACTTCATGGCGTCCGCCACCGCGTTGCGGTGATGGGGCTTCATGTTGAGACCACTGAGCGTACAGAGTTTTTCGATCCAGCTATTCGCCCAGGACAGGTCGCTATCATCGGCGAGGTCGGCCAACGGATAAAACGACAATCCATCGGTCTCACCGCCAAGATCGTAAAACTCGCCGCCGCATGCCCGCGTAAGCACCGCGAGCGAGTAGCCCTTATCGAAAGCGAAGACCTGCGCGCGGTGATACCGGAAGAACTGCGCAACGATGAATCCGAGGAACGTTGATTTTCCCGAGCCTGGCGGCCCCACCATCAAGGTGTGTCCGATATCCCCGCAGTGCAAATTGAAGCGGAACGGGGTCGAACCCGTTGTCGCCGCGTACAACAGCGGCGGGCTTTTCGGCGGATAGAAGGGGCAGGGATTTTCTTTATTTCCAGCCCACACGGCGCTTATGGGAAGAAGGTCCGCGAGATTCAGTGTGTGGAGAACTACGCGCCTCACATTACGATATCCATCTCCGGGAAGGCTCCCTCTCCACGCCTCGACGCTGTTCACGTCTTCGATCCGCGCCGCGAAACCCAAGTTCTGCACCGTCTTCGCGACTAGGGCGACGGCTTCCTCAACGCTGGGCTCATCCTCATCGCCGCAAATTACTGCTGTGGTGTATTGCGCGAACAGAACGTCCCCCGCGGCTGCAACGCTCATGGCCTCTTCTGCATCGATGCTCATCTCTTGCGCGTGTAGGTTCACGGCCCCGGTCTGCGTTTGCATGATCTGGTCTTTAAGGCCGCGCATCTTCGAACGCCATTTCTTGCGCACCTTATCGAGGAACGATCGTGCTTCTTCCGGGTCCATCAGAATTGCCCGCGTGTTCCAGCGGTATTCAATCGGCAAGGTATCGAGCGCCGCGAGAATTCCCGGCACGCTCGCTTTGGGGAATCCGTCGATGGCCACCACGCGCAGATGCTTACGCCCAATGCGTGGCGTCAAACCGCCTACGAAATCCTCTGTCGCCAGCATGTCATTCAGATACATAGGAAATTCGGGAAGCCGGATGGGATGATCTTTCCAGGACACACAGCGATGCACGTAGCGCAGCAATTCGTCGTAGACCACTGGATTGCCAGCACCGTCTTTGGTGCGAACCGCTTTCAACCGCGTTATTGCGAACAACGACTTGAAGACATCCTCGAAACTGGCAATGCGGCTCTTGAAATAATCCACGATACGCGCGGCATTCCCACGCTGGTTCTTCATGCCCTCAAACATCCATCCCTTGATTTTTTCTTCTCGGGCAACGGGCGGAAGGTAGGTCAGCGAAAGGTAGTAGTCGCTTTCGAAATGCACGCCTTCGGACATGAACTGCTCGCGCCGTTCGTCGTCGATGATTTTTGCCACCGAATCCGGAAACTCTTGATGCTCGGGATAGCCCGGTGCTGGTGCCCGAACGCTGTCGCACTGAACCATCCAGCCTCCGCCAAGCCGGAGCAGGGCTCCCAAGCGCCCGCTGAGCGCCGCCATTTCTCCGTTCGTCGCCGAACCGAGATCCGGCCCTCGAAACTTCCATGCCGCAAGCAACCCGCCGTCTTGCAGCAGGAGAATTCCGTCCTCGATTAGGGAATCGTAGAGAAGGAGGTCGGCTAGGCCGGTCGCATGACGGCGCTGTTCAATAAGGGGCATGGTTCATCTCCAACTTGCGGGGGTCGTAGTGGGAGGAGCGGACATCCGGCTCTTGGCGGGATAGAAATCCCGATAACGAATGTGCCGAATATAGACGTGACGCAAGAGGGGGTCCACCTTGGCCATGCGCGCGAGAATTCCAACCGCGATCAGCCATAGAACGAGTCCGGCAAGAATGCTCCACCACTTCATCACCGCAAAAACCAACATCGCTGCCAGGATAGCGGAGGCCAAAATCAATTCCCGGTCCCCGCCCATCAACAATTGCGGCCGGTTCGCCGACTCGTGAAATGGTACCTCTCGTGGTCCGTCCATCGCTAAACCACCGCAGCGCCAACCGCGAACAACCCACCGAGCAAGGCAGACGCGGAGATGATGAATGCTATCGCGCAGACGGCGTACACCGCTCGGCGAGCAAATTCGTTCCATTCACCGCCGAACACGAGAGTCACGCCGATCGCTACCAGTGCGATAACTGCAATCGCGCCCGCTACGGGGCCGCTCAACGACTGTTGTAGACGAGTCAGCGGAGCTTCCCAAGGCAATGCTTGTCCGCCAGCCGCCGCGGATGCGGGCAGACTGAGAAGCACCGACGCCAGCGTTAGCAAACCTGTGTGCGCCGCGAGGAGACGCCATTCCATTCTTCCTGTAAATACTTTCATTTCGTTTTTTCCTTTCGTGTTGAGATTCACAACCAGCGACTGCTCCCTCCACTGACGGCAAACGACCCCACCAGTGCAACGAACCCTGAACATAAAAGCGCCGTCGCAAACAACACCACCAGCGTCCACCGAGTTGTTTCAGGCAGATCGAGCAGCGTGCTCTCGAGCACACCCGAAAAACCCAACCTCATAACGAGGACGACCAGCGCCACCCCTCCCCATCCAGGCAAACCCATCTGCGGTATTCTCAGCCCAGGAAGCAGGCAAAGCGCCGCCACTACTACCGCTGAGGCGACCGTGACAAACAAGACGCTCGAACTCAGACTCGCGCCGTGCGGTGATTCCATTCCGGTATGTTGGGTACCGTTTTTCATAGAGCCCCCTATACGTGCTCCAGCTGGTAATTCCCATCGCGATGCCCCATAACAACCGCCACCTCGCGAACCTTGCGGCCCGCGCGAATACTTGGCTCGCCGTCCACGAAGACGACCAGATTCACCGCTTCGGCGATCAATTGCTGTTGCGGCGCCGCGGTAGCTTCCGCCACTAGACTCTCCAGGCGAATCAGAGCCCCGTGCGCGTCGTTTGCATGTACGCTTGCTGCGCCTCCTGGGTGGCCGGTGTTCCACGCTTTCAGCATGCTCAGCGCTTCCGCGCCGCGCACCTCGCCCACGACAATCCGTGTCGGCTTCAGCCGCATGGAGGCGCGCAGGCAATCGAGCATGGACACACGCCCCACCGCGAGGAGCGCCACGGAGTTCTTTACGTTGCATTGCAATTCGGGCGTGTCTTCGATGATGAGCACACGGTCGTCCGGTGAAATGCCCGCCAGCTCGTCGAGGACCGCATTGATGAAGGTTGTTTTGCCGGAACCCGTCGACCCGGCAACCAGAATATTTTTCCGCTGTCTAATCGCGGTACGGATCACTTCCGCGTGAGATTTGCCACGTACTATCTCCACAAAATAATCTCGATGTCTTTGGCGGTTCAGCTCATCGCTCTTGTCCGTTAGAATTCCCGCGCTTTCGTAGTCATTCAAAGTGAACACGCGATGGGGTCGTTGCCGGATCGCGAATACCGGTTGACGCACCACGGGGGGAATCAATCCTTCGAAGCGGCTCCCATCCGTGGGTAGCTCGGTTTCCAGAATGGGGTTGTCGTGATTGATGACCGTATCGCGAATCGCCGCAATGGTGCCAAATGCGCTCAAGGCTTGCGCAGGAAGCATTGTGCCCACAACCTCAAAATCCTGGTGCGTGTGTTTCACCCATACCCGCCCATCTGGGTTCAGCAAGATATCTTCGGTGTGATGATCTTCAAGGCAGGAAGCGACCAGCGGTCCGAGTTCCCGGACCAGCTTTTCATTGCGGCGTTCGGTCACTTGCTGAAGTTCTTGCATCTGCGCTTACCAGTGCGCGGGAACAATCGGTCTACATTTTATCCTGCTGTATGCCAACCAATGCTACTATACATACACATTGTTTATGACCAGGGTACGTTATTACGCTCGTGGAGTGCCCTTGTCAAGTCAAAAAGAAATGGAGCACTGGTGTTCCTGTTCGAGCCATTCGATCACCTTGGCTTGACCGGAATAGCGGCCCTGTTGGGCGCGTATTCCGGCATCTACCTCTTCCGCCGCGGTTTTCTCATGCTGCAACACAAGCGCCTCATTCAGAACACTCCTTTCTCCAAAATTCGCAGCGCCTCGATGGGCTTGGTGGAAGTCAGCGGAATGGCCAGGGGGCCGCAGACCATCCGCGCGGGGATCACCGGCGAGCCCTGCTACTACTATCGGGCACGCGCTTGGCAGCAGTCGGAATCGGGCAATAAAGGAGAGTGGCAGCAAGTCGCCGACGAAACCGTGGGCATTCCTTTCTTCGTGGACGACGGTACCGGGCGAATGCTCATCTATCCGCAAGGCGCGCGCCTCGATGTTCATAGAAACTTTACGGAAGAATACGGAGGCAGCATTTTTGCGAGCCGCGACCTGCTTCCGGAAAGCGTTCACAAATTCCTGGCGCGTCACGGCATCTTTCCCAGTGGAATGATTCGGCTGGAGCAGCATTGCATACTGCCCGGCTTCCCCTTATTCGTTTTCGGCACGCTTGGCGAGAATCCAGAGAAAAACCCTTGGCCACCTGCGCTTCAGGCCGGCGTCCCTCCCACTTCACCGAGCATGCCCGGAAATCCCGTCCCGAGTTTTCCTCGATCTGGAGCGCCATCATCATCGTCAATTGTGACGACTGTGACGACAAAACATGCATTCACGGTGGCGGGACTGGTCAACGTTTCTCGCAGCGTTGTCACGATGCCGGCGCAGATGGCTCCGCCCGAACCCGGTGGAAGAGTTTCGCAAAGCGGACCTGCAAACCGAGCCGCTCACTCGCCAGCCGATCGGAATACGCACGAAGCAGACGCCGAGGAATTCGATCCGCACACTCGCGCGGCCATTACACAAGGGGACCGCAACCAATTTTTTACGATTTCGTCAGAGAGTCAGAGGGAGGTGGTCTCCTCCCTGGAATGGAAGGCCATTGCCTGCATTTGGGGAGGGCCGATTCTTGCACTCTTGTTTATCTACCTTCTGATTGTTTCTTGGGATTGGTCGTAGGCGCACGGTGAAAGTGAGATTTCGAGCATGATCTTTCCAGCTGCTTTCGTGTTTGTTCTGGCCGGAGTAGTGTCCTACCTGGCCATGCTCTACAACGGCCTGATCGCGCTGCAAGCCGACATTGACAAAGCTTGGGCCAACATCGACGTACTGCTGAAGCAGCGCTATGACGAGATATCCAAAGTCGTCGAAGTTTGCAAGGGCTACATGCAGTACGAGAAAAGCGCTCTGGAGGCGATTGCCCGGGCGCGATCCACTTACGCCAAAGCTGTGACCGTAAACCAGAAAGCGGACGCCAGCGGCCCACTCGCCTCTTCGGCGCGGCAACTATTTGCGACCGCGGAAAATTACCCCCAATTGAAGGCCAACGACACATTTCTGCAACTCCAGAAGCGCATCACCGAACTCGAAGAACAGATCGCCGATCGGCGCGAGTTCTACAATGATGCGGTCAACACGTTCAACATTCGGATGCGCGAAATGCCGGACGCATTCGTCGCCAGGCTCATGCGCCTGAACCCGCGGCAAATGTTCAAGGCGAAAGAAACCGAACGAGCGCCTGCGCGCGTGCTGTGGGATGAGGTTATGCGCTAAAAAAAGGCGGCCGCACAACGCGCCCGGCCAACTCTGGAGGAAAATAGCCAATGGGTGGACATGCATGGACCTACTTCGTTCCGTATCAGCCAGATATCCTTGCAGCCATGCAAGCGCTGCGAAGGCGCGAATTTGAAGCGGGCCGTTACAATCCTGCCGTCAGGTTCCCCATGGACCGCAACGCTCCATCCCCAGGGGCGCAACACGCGTCAATCGAAGCAGCTTTGGAAGCATCCGACGCGGACGGCACACGTTCGATCCTGGACATGGAGCGAATCGGGCAAACTCCAGACCTCGGCGTTGTTGTTCCCTTACCCCTCGAGCAGTTGGAAGAACTTTATGGCACGCAGCAGCCCACGAGAAACATGATCGAACAGAATATGGATTTCCTCGATGATATTGAACGCGGCGAAGGCGTTTACGTCGTCGTCTACGAAGAGGGAAGCCCTTCAGAAATCTTTTTCGCCGGGTTTTCGTATGATTGACGCTGGTCTCCGAGGCATCTTCTGGAGCCACGATTCTGGACCGGACGCCACGGCGTCAAGTCACAAGGCTCACAGAGGCTAGAAGGCGCGGTTGGGGCAGCCCTTTATTCATCACAGCGGAAAATTATCCAGAACAGGGAAATGACGAACATCCTCCTAAGGGCGATGCCCGCCGATACGGCTGCTGTATCGGCGGGCTCTTGGAAGGACGAGCTATAGACGTGACCTTACCGGTGTCCTTCCTTGTCCTCCTCGCGGTATTTGTAACGGTGCAGCGCCTACGCCTGATAAACGCAACAAGAAATCTGAGAAGAGGCCCCAGCCTTTTCTCGCGCAAAGACTGGGGCATCGCCCCAGAAACCGACCGTTTGGGATGGCGTATTGTCACTCGCTCCAGTCCCAAAACTTCGAACTGCTAGTCGAGAACTCTTTCGGAGCGCGGGCGCTCGGGTGCTCGCTCGATCCGGTTACATTCGATGTGCGAGATTCCCGTCAGGTCGCCGAAGATGAGCGAGGTGCTGTCACACGAAATCGAGGCCACGCCATTGCCGGTAATTGCGAGGGGCGGGAAAAAGCCCGACACCGACTGCCGCCCGACCCGCACGCCCTCTTCGGTATTGTTGCTGACGGTGATGTTCCTAATTGAAGTGCCGGTGTTTTGGTCTGCGCGGATACCGGGGCCGACGTTGTTGCTGATCTGCACACCCCTTACGAGAGTGAGTGAGCCGCGATTCATGCGGATGCCTCCCCTCATGGTGGGGTCAGCCGTCGCCGTGCCATTATTCTGGATTTGGTGCGGCCCGTTCATTGTGAGTTCGCCCAATCGCACAACGTTCACGCCGACCGTGGCATGGCCTTCGATGACCGTAGCATTGAGAGTTCCGTCCGGCAGCGTGCCCCCTCCGGTAAACATTACGGAGCTACCCAAAACCTGTAGCCCAAAGTCGCCGTTGCTGCGGATGGTGTTTTTGCCGACGAACTGCGCCGAGCCCGCCTGGAAGATGTCGATGCCCTCGCCGTTGCCCTGAAACAGATTCCCGCCGCCAACCCCCTGACCACCGAAGATGATCAGGCGACCGCCAGTCTGAAGTATCGCTGCACCTGCGTTATTCTCCACGTCGAGAGTGCCGAAATTGACTTGGAAAAAGCTCCCATCCACGTCAATGCCGTCACCGCCATTACGCAGGACGCGAATTCTTTCGTTGGGGTTAGTGGCCATGGTCGCGTTGGAGCCGACGCCCACCGACATACCGTTTCCCTGGTTGTCTTGAAGCGTGCTGTTCTCCATGACCAAGGTGGAGGCCATCTGCATACCCAGCCCATCACCGGAATTTCGCTGCATTGTGCAGTTGACAATGGTCACGTTGGATCCTTGATTCAGCAGCACGCCGGTGGATCCTCCCTGGAAGACCAGACCGCTAATCAGAATTCCTGTGGACTGGAATGTCTGTAGAACGATCCCAGATGCATCCGCCGCTGTAATCGTGGCTGTCTGGCCCGAGGCGGACTGGATAAAAAGGCGCTCGTGTTTGTCGATGAAGATGTTTTCCACGCACGTTCCGCTGACTGTGATGGTGTTGGGTCCGTGTGGATCAAGAGTGCTGAGCGCGGCAGTGATGCTTGGGTATGTCCCCCCACTTCCGCCGGGACAGCCCACGGTGGCGTTCGCCGCGTGTGCAGCCGCCGGAAGCAGGAAGGAAGTAACCAAGATCGCGAACACTAAGCCCCTTAACGTACGATTTTTTCTCAAGGCAATGCTCCTTTTCTTCAAATTTTTCATCGTAGTCTCTCCTGGAAATTCGTTTGTGGTTCCCGAAATTGCTTGCGACACACTACGAGGCATCTAGAAGTCCCACAAGCGACAAGGAACGACAGGGCCGAATTGACACCGAATGTCTCGCTTTGTCGTTAGGGTTGTGCAGGACTTCGCGTGATCGTTCCCACTTAACTTAAGCGCAAATCAGCGCCGAAACGGATCATGTTGGGCGGCTTATTCTGCCTTCAGCCGCTGCACAAACTCTCCGTGAACAGCGCTTCGCCTCGGCCTAGGCCTAAATTCAATCTCTGGAGGAATGGCGGACGATACTCTTCAGGATTCAATTCAATCAAGAAATATTGTTGCTTTGTGCAGCAATCCGCGAAGCGTGCCCTGATTTCAGGAGGGTGAATGTGGGTAGGGAAACACGCAATATGAAAAGGAGCCAGACAGCGAATTTCGCTCCTCTTCAAGCAGCATTTATGATCACTTGGCCGCGGCGCACAACGGCCTTATTGACCGGCATCTGCCGGCCGGTGCGCTTTCCGCCGTCGCTATCCTCGAATTCAAACTTTCCGTCGCGCAGCTCGAAAATGCTGACGTCCGCTTCGCTTCCTGCGCGCGGCGGCTCACTCTAAAGGCTGGATGCGCACGACGTACCCGCCGCTGCTATCGATATACCACACGGAAACTGGATCCGTCGAATTATCGATCCACGTCCGCCGATCGTGGGCAAACGGTTCGGGCATTTCGTAAACGCGCCACCGTTCCGTGCGGGGATCGAACCTGACAATATCGCGTCCATGCATTTCTCCGGCCCACACTTCTCCATGCTTATCCGGCATCGCATCGTAGAAATCGGAATAGGGATTGTAGGGAGTCGGAGGCCAGTACTCGCGCATTTGGCGCGCCTTCGCGTCGAGCTCTACAAGTGTGCCGTTCGTGCCGCCGAACCAGGCGTTGTCGTTCAAGTCAAATCCACCTCTCTTCGGAGCGGATTGGTGAGCGCCCGTGGTCAATTGCAGCATTGCCCCCGTTCGGATGTCCAGGATCTCCGCGTAATTCCCGTTCGGTCCGCCCGGCGAACCTCCTGCCCAGAAATTTCCATCCGCGGAGATGAGGCTGTCATAGCTCGCGCCATCGAAAGGGAATTGTTGCAGGACCTTACCCGTCTTCGGATCGATCTTTTTTACTCCTCCCGGACTGCCATTCAAGTTCGACCACACAAACCCATCGGGCGACAGTTCCATATTTCCTAGGCCGGGAGAATTGGGGAGTACGTCCGTCCGATCGAGGTGTACCTGCGTGAACTTTCCCGTTTCCGGGTCCAAACTCGTCAGATTGTGCGACCAATTTTCGGAGAGCCACACGATTCCTTTCTTGTCTATTTGCACTCGGTGCGTTCCCGGCAGAGAGCCAGGGGTCAACGGAATTTCATACTCCGTTACAATACCCGTGTGAGAATCCAGCTTCCCAATGTGGTTGGTCATGTGGCTGGTGTACCAGATATTGCCCTTGCCGTCACCCGCGACATCATGCCCGGTGATAAAAAGGCGCGGCACTTCGAACTCCGTCACGATCACGCGGGTGGCAGCTCCTCGCGGGCGAGGGAAAACAAGAAGAGGGTCATCCACGGATTCGGGTCCGCGCACTTTAGCAAGCCATTTCACGATGCTTGCGTCTTCCGCTGTGAGGGCCGTCCCGCCTTTTTCTGGATTGATGATCGGCCCGCCGCCGTGGTGAAGCATCCGCTGCACGATTACGCGCCAGCTCCTTTCGTCGTACCGATTTTTCAAAATCTGCTGATAAGAATGGCATCCCACGGAGCCGCATCCCTTGCGAAATGCGTCTTTTTCTTTTGCCGTACCCGGCAGGTTCCACAACAACTCCGCCCCGCTCAACTGGGATTCGATCTCGCGGGTGGCCGGCAAAGTTTCGCTGACAGACCCGGACGCGGACTCCACCACGATGTCGTCCAATTTTGTGGCGCCATCAATTCGGACCGCGTCTTTCCGGTAAGGCTTGAATTCCCGGGGCGATGGGATTCGCAATGTGTACATCCCCGCCTGCATCGACGGAAATTCGAAGTTTCCCTTGTCGTTCGTATAGACCGTGGTTCTTACGTTGTTCGGCGCGATCAACTGCACTCCAACGCCTTCGACCAATTCTCCCTTCGCGGTCCGCACCACTCCGCGGGCACCACCCGAGAGGCCGCTTTGGACCGGCCATTTCTGCGCCGCCGCGCGATACCAGGGATTCGCTGCCGGATGTTGCTCCTCCCGGCAGCATGTCCCGCTGCGCAAGTAGGTCACTAGGTCGGCTACGTCTCGATCGGATAGGGTTGTGCGAAACGACGGCATTCCCGGGCCGCCATTTTTGATTTGCGCGGATACGACCTCGTCGTCAACGGGCGCGCCCGACATGAGGTTTGAGCGTTTGTACAGGTCCTTGAGGTCGGGGCCGGCTTTCTGATACTGATGATGGCACACCCAGCATTTATATTTATAGATATTCTCTCCGCGCGCGGCGCCCTCATTCCCCAGCACCAGGTAACTGTCAAGCCTGTAGGAGCGCTGGAGGCCGTCCACTTGAGTGTCCGTCGCTGATCCGCTTTGAGAGTTCTTCGGCGCGGCCACGGCTTTCGACGGCAATCGTAAGTGACCTACCATGGACATAGCTATTTCAACGGCATAGATGAAGAGAATCCCAGGGATTCGATGTCGCAGTCTTCGCACAACTCCCCCGTTCTCCAAGAAACTCACGAGTCCGCCCCCTCGCCTCTACACAGGCCAAATTTCTACCACTAGACAGCCCTGGATGGGAAGAAGAGCTTCTGCGCATGTAGGTACAAGCAGAGGCACATCTTTTTGGTTCCTGGGACTGCCTCTTCCAATCGGACTGAATCATGGCTATAATAGCCATGAGAAATGAGAGGTCGCATGCGTACTGTGAATGTGGCGGAACTAAAGAACCAGTTGAGCAAATATCTTACATTCGCCCGAGGCGGCGAAGAAGTAGTGATCCGAGACCGCAATTTACCTGTAGCGAAACTAGTTCCGTTCTCTGCGGAAGATGCCGATGATCAGGACCTCATGCTGGTTGCGGCGGGGAAACTGCGCCTCCCCAAGGCGCGGCTCGATATAAAGGCTCTTCTAAAGATTCCGACGGGCAGCGTTGCAGGAAACAAAGCAGTTCAAGCCGTTGTCGACGACAGAGAGGAACCGTGAAACGAGTGACCGCGTTCTGGGATGCCAGCGCACTTGTTCCGTTGTGTGTTCACGAAGCAGCAAGCCGCTCTGCTCAGTCTCACTTGAGAAAATATGCGCCTGTCGTTTGGTGGGGAAGCATAGTGGAAGTTCACAGCGCTATTTGCCGTCTCCATCGGGAGAGGCAGATCTCGGACGCCGGCAGAAAAGGAGCGGCTGCCCGCTTGCAACTGCTGGGCCGTGGATGGAGGGAAATACTTCCCGGCGATCAGCTTCGAGAACTGTCGCTGCAGTTGCTGGATGAATATTCCTTGCGAGCAGCGGATAGTTTGCAACTTGCGGCATCCTTGACTTGGTGCGAACGGCGTCCGTCGAGGAGAGTCTTTGTTTGTGCGGACCTGAGGCTATCCCAAGCCGCGAATTCGGCAGGATTCTCAGTCCTGGACCTTGCCCAAGCCGTCCCACGATCCTTATCCCACAACAATCCCTAGAGTTTGCCCTGTGTCGTGCCGGGCAGGGGTGTGCTCGCTGCGAGCGCAGCCGAGTCCTCGGGCAAAACGTAGCGCTGTTGCACGAGCGCATCGACGGCGCGTTTCCGTTTGTCGGCGTAGTCTTGCGCGCTCTTGTAGCGTTCTTCGAGCGACGGCCGCGGATCGCGGTTGGATTGGCGTTCTTGTTTTGTGGCGGCGAAGGGGATATAGGAACCGGACAGGCCGCACAATTCGCCGGGCGAGAATCCTTCGGCGCGCGTGTTGCGGCCGGAGAAGGTGGCTATCGGGACGGCGACGTCGGGGACTTCGATGCCTCCGATTGGATTTCCATCTGCGTTCAGCGGCGGGTATAGCAAGGGATAGTTGGGTCCGGACGCTTCGGGCGGCATACTCCTGGGATCGACCAAGCGCACTTGGTTAACTTGGGGGCTGAAGGGCACGCCCGGAATGGCTGGCCACATCGCTTGCGTTTTTTCGAGTGCGATCAGTGTGTGGTTTTTCAAGTTTGGAAACGCGCTCGCAGGCGGCGCAACGCCTTCGGTGACCCACCGATCGAGCGCGACAAAGAACGCACGCGCGTATGTCGAATAGTTGAGCGGATTCTGCAACTCCTGGCACACGCCGTGCGTGTGCCAGTCCGGTGCGGGATTGTGCGGATGTCCTGACATCATGTAAACGCGGACGTTGTCCGGGAGTGCGAGTGCGCGGCCGTTAGTGTCCGTGACAACGAGGGAAAAGCGTCCCTGCCAAAATTCCGTATCGCTATCGAGTTGGAAAATTTTCGGGCAAGTGTGGGACTTCGTGCACTCGAGCAGAAGTCCATCGGTCTTTCCACTGATCGGATCTTTCGTTGTCGCGTAGGAGAATGGAAACAGGTCGCCGCCATAGAGATGATCTTCGTGCTGGCGGGAGAAGCGGCCGGGCTGGGCAAACTCAAAATTCGTGAAAGTCCTGCGCGAACCAGAAAGCAGAGGTAACGCGCCGTCGAAGACCATGCGCCCGGAAATATCGGCGTTAAAGCCCTGGTAAATGAAATCTTTCAAGGCACGCCCTGTTTGTGAAACACCGAATGCCAGCGCGGCTTTGAACGTTGTTCCCGGCTGCCGCACGGGATTTGCTTGGCCGGTGGAATCCTGATCCGCGTAGCGCAGGAACGAGACGAAATCTCTCGCGGCGGCGAGGCCAATGTCCGTGATGGTTTCGTTCGTCGCGGGGTAAATCAATTCATATAGCGCGCCGCGATCGAAACCTGGCGCGGCCGTAATTTCCACGTGCCGCGCATCCACGAAATGCCAACTCGATGCGGGAAGCGGCTTGCGAGGATCGGCTTCCCGTTCACGCACCGTGAGCGTGGCGCCGCCCGCATCGAGAGATGCCGCGGGATATGTCAGCGGCTCCGTGAATGTCGGTCCTGCAGGAACGTCCGTAAACTCTTCGCGGCTCGTCCCGACGAGGGGTTTTCCATCGCGCATCACGACCGGCAAGCTGGCCTTCAGAAGAGGCGAATTGCTGGGAATGTCGGCCTGCCAGCCGCTCCACACGACGATGTAGCCGCGCTTCATCAGGAATCCGTTGCCGGTGTCACTCGCAGTGAAGGTATCGCCACTATCGTTGAGATGATTCAGCGCGGTGTTTCGACCGCGATTGACGACGTCATACAGCAGCCTTCCGTTTCCTTTCGCGGTGTCCACTGGTTTGAGAATCGCGATGTCGACGCTGTATTCAACGTGGCCCTTGGCGTTCAGCGGGGCATTCTGCACATTGACGATCACTGCATTTCCCGCTGCGTGCGGGTCAAGCTCGCCGAACGCCGTTCCGGTCAAGAGTTCATATTGTCCCGCGGTGCCGAAGGACGTTCCTCCGAAAACAACTTGCCGCTTTGCGATGACCAGGCGCGTGAGACCCAGGCCGGCGGCAGGCGAAATCTGCTGGGTGTTCGCGGACTCGGCCAACAGTAGTGTCAGTCCAACGGCAAAAACGCAGATTGTCTTTTTCATTGTTTTCTCCGGAAGAAACTCTTTGCGGACTTCACTTGTACCTCAATCGGCGCCCCCCGGCAACACTTTTACTCCGCTCGCGCCGCGAAGAAATTCAATCATCGGCTTGATTGTCGCGCAGCTAGAGCGATCTCAGTTCACGCGGGGATGAGAAAGGATAACGCGAAGGTAGTGGTGTCATTTGAACCGGACAACCACTTAGAGATATTTCTTATAAGCGACTGAAATAGCCGTTGATTTTTTGCCTGCCGTTACGATCTTACTTAGAACAAGTGGATTTAGAGCGTTTTCGATTCAGGTCTTTACACTTGAGCCAAGTTGATTTTATAGGCGAAGGCAAAGAGATTCGCGGACTTGAGCAGAACCCAGACACCAAGTCCCGGTGGGCTGCATTGGCACGGGAAGGTAGGAAGGTGATGCAGTTCTTGATTGAGGGACGTTACGTCGCGGTTGTGGTCGATGGGGAGGCGAAGGTCTACCGCAGGCGCAACACGAGTGCGGGGTCGAACTCTAACTGATCTGCGCAACGCGGGGAAAGATGAGCCACGAGAAATGGACAGTAGAGGACGCAGGCCGCGCCATAGCCGAACGATTCATTCAGAAGGCAGAAGGAACTCCTGTTCGAACGGTTGAGAGAGGATTCGCCGGGAGCAACGAACTACTCGGACAGCTCGAACGGCAGCGTTTGGCTTCGCGGCACCCAACTAATCAGTATTTCCCCACATTTTATGCTCTTAAGCATGTCGATCCTAAATTGCGGAAATATGCCGAAAACTGCACCAATGTCGTGTTGAAAGGCCTGAAACTGCTATATGACCAAAGCGAATCCTCTACCGCATTCGGGTTTGCGAATGTCCGAGCGGCGGTCGAATCCCAACATTCCCTGGTCGAGAATGAAATGGTCAAGGTCGGTATGGTTCTTTGCTGCGAGTTCTTGGGGCTAATCACCGGCTGGGGCGGGACACCAGGAACTGAAGATTTTTCAGTTACGCCGAAGTCAGAAATTCTAGGATTTGAAGATGTTCAGTCCGCATGGCAACACGAAATAGATTCTCTTAAATCTCAAGAAGAACGCCTTGGTGTTATTCGGCAAGCGAGAATCCCTCCACCTGTTTCGTCGTTGCCCGAACTAACGAAATTCAGTTTCCTACATGTACCGAAGCTGCGAGCCATAATTGAGCGAGACTATGCAGAACTCTCGCGCATTCGTGACGGCGTGAAATCTCGAATGATACTTGCCGGGGGTCTGATCGAAGCTTTGTTACTCGACGCTTTGAAAGAAGTCGAACCTCTTGCTCTCGCGGCCTCAACTGCCCCGAAGGATCGAACTAAGGCCGTAAAGCCACTGGATCAATGGGCGTTAGGATCAATGCTGGATGTCGCGGTCGAACTCAAGATTATCGACGTGGCGGCTCAAAAGTTCGGACATGGTGTTCGAGATTATCGTAACTTGATTCATCCTGGCCTCGAAATCAGATCGAAACAGAAAGTCGCCTCCGCCGAAGCCGAAATCGCCGAGAAAGTCTTGGGGCTCATCATCCGCGATCTCGATGACAGGAAAAAGAAACAGGCTTAATGGGTTTGAGCTTAACGTTTCGAAACTTTTGGTTTGTGGCGAATGTTGTGAACGGGAAGGTTACTGTTTACCGCGTGCGGTTTAAAACCTCGTTCGAAAAATCGGGCACTACGAAGTGAAAACAATCAATCTTCGCTAAACGTTCGCGTGCGTGAGCATTTCTTTTTTTATTGAGATGATGTAGTCACCCATTTTCAAGAGAAAAGCTAGCCACGTTGCTAGCCATACGTGACCACTGAACCAATTCATGTACGACTCCTCGTCCGTATTCTACCTCAACTTATCCTCACCCCTTACACCTTCAGCCATCTTTTGCACTGAAAGCAAAACTAATCTCGAATGGCCCGACGACCTTGACCAACGATCTCCGGACGACCATGGCAATGTTTTGTCGATGAGTCTACGGGTGAGCCGCAGGATGAACCGACAGCTCTGCGGGAATTTGAACCGGAGCAGGAGTTGACGCGAGGCGTTTGGACCGCTTTACGCGCGTACCTTGCGCCTTAGGCTGGGCAGAAGTATCAGCCCGGACAACGGGAGCAGGGCAAACGCCGAATACCGGGCAGAGCAAAGGGCGCCACGGCGACCACAAAAGGAATACAAAAATCAGGATTAACACCAGGAACGTTTTTCGAAAACCCGGTTGCGTGGTGCATTTATGGTCGATGTAAAACAACATCGCAAGCCAAGATCTCATTTCAATACCCTCGCAAGCAGCACTCCTAAACCAACACCCAGCATCACAAGGCCGCTCGCCGCAACCACGCCGATTGCAACCCAACGGCGGACCGCAGATCGCGTGTAAGCACGGTTCAATTCTACAATTAATTCTCTCGCGTGCAATCGCCCAGCGTCAATATCCTTCTGAATCTCCTCACGCACGGCGATCCCAGCTTTCCGCGCCTCCCTCTCAACGCTTCCCAACGCTTCGCGTTGGGCCGAACGGAAACCCGCCTCCAAGCTGACAACGATTTCCTCTGTACGAGCCTCTATCTTTCCGAAGACCTGCTGCAACACGACTTCATTCATCGTGACCAGTAGCATCGCGGGATCATCCTGGCTAACCAGCATTCCATGACGCGCGGCAACTTCCGCGATTATCCGTTTGAAGTCCAGCACGACTGCACTCTTCATCGGACTTTTCCCCTAGAACTTTTTCCCACCACGCGCGGGCGCCTTCATTGCACGAATGGAATTGCATCCAACTGCGCAAAGAGCTCGCGCTGGACTACCCGCAAACGCTGTTTCGCCATGATCGTGAAACCATTGTCATTCAGCGCTTCCTGAAAGGTCATTTTCTGCCGAATCATCTCTTCCACATCCCGGCCAAATGTGTCCGCCGTGCGCCGCACGATCGCCACCGAACCATGGACTTTATCCGCGTGCTTCTTATACACCACCATCTGCTTGAATGGCGCTCCGTGGTGCAACACAGGGCCGAAATACTCGTTCAGCCACACAACCAAATTCTTTTCGCGCGTCGTTTCCGCAAGTTGCTCAAACCCGCTGAGTGTATCGTTCAGCGATTGGCCGCCTGTTATCACCGAATGGATGAACACGCTCTTACCTTTCTCTCGCAAGTACTTGAGCGCATCATTCTCCAATATGTAGTGCCACAACGGAATGAAAGTGGACGCGCCCGTATCCACAATGAACGTGCCGCTCTCTGTCAGGAATCGTTCCATGAGCAAATCGAATTCACGCTGGTCTACGCTGCCCTCTTTCAGAAGATTCAGCTTGCTCACCGCCAATCCGCGGTACTCGGCCAGCGTATGGTTGACCGGGTCCGCGTCAATGGCAAGTACATCCTGCCCCTTTGACGACAAATACTGCGACAGGATGGCGGATACCAGGCTCTTTCCAACACCACCTTTGCCTTGCAGCGCAATGTGGACCGCCGTCGCGCCGTCCCCATTACCGTTTGTTCTTGTCATTTGAGTCCTCCGTTCCATGCACCAACGCATTCAAACTCTTTGCAGCCCGCCAATGAAAACCAGGCCTGTTTTCTTCCAATAGCTTTAGGTTTGCCAGCGGGTCGCGCTCTTCGACTGTTTCAACTTCTGTTTCCCGCAAACCTCGTGCCTCAGAAGGTTTGGGCTGTTTTCCCAAGATGCTTGTCGCGGTTGGTTTTTTCACTTTTCTGCTGCGCGATACTGTCTTGTGAAAACTGTGATAGCTCATCTGTAGGCCTTCCTCTCGCAGGGCTTCCCAGATGGCTTTCAGTCGCTTGCCTGAGTTCAGTGCCGCTTCTATTCCAGGAAGAAGAGATCGAATGAGCGCAGATTTTGTTTCGGGCGCTGTGCTGGCTAGTTTGTCCAGGCAGCGCTGATAGTCTTTTTTCATTGACAGGTCCGCTATACTGCTGTACATATAGCACCATGTCGTGCGGAAGTAAAGCATGAAAAGTCTCGCAGTCGACAGTTGTCACCAAGAATCGACCGAAGTAGACGAGAGTCGACCGGAATCAACAAAAGTGACCACGAGTCGGCACAAATCGACACCAATAGACATTTATCGACACCGATAGGAGCAGGGTGCATGCAATGCAGGCGGATCATCGGGTAAAGAGATGGGTATTGGAACATAAAGGGTTGTGGCGACGCTGCGCGTGTTTTCACAGGCAACTGTTTATTTTGCAGAGAGAAAGCATGTGACGACTTTTCTCTGAAATGTGGCACAAATGTGCCACATCTGGAAATCGAGGCAATACATGGCAAAACCTAGAACCGAACGAAGTCTCCTCTTTCCGAGCGAAGAGTTCCGAGAGCGGGTACGCAAAGGGGCGAAGGATAGGGGCTTCCGTTCCGAGCAAGCGTTCATTCTCGCTGCTTGCGACAACGAACTTCGAAGAGGCGAGAATACTGACGCGACAACCCAGTTCGAGGCTCGGGTGGCGGCCACGCTTACGAATCTGGCGAAGCAGGTGCAGGGACTTCAGACGCTCGCGCACGCGCAGGTTGCCCTTACCGACGTATTTCTGAAGTACGTCATCACGTGTGTCGTCGAACCCCCGGAGGATGCGCTACCTGCTGCCCGCGTTCGCGCCAGGTTGCGCTACGAAAAGCTGGTGCGTGCTGCCGCGGCAGGGATCTCGAACAAGAACAAAGACACTCTTAAGGGAATGGTGGCCGATGAATGACGAACCTCTAATTCGCTTGCGACCCAGAAAATCCAAGCACGGCCCAAATGAAAATCCGCGTAAGTACACGGGTGTTCTACGATCCATGCTCCGGATCGTCCAGATGTCGAAACGGGGACAGAAGATAGGGGGCACACGAAGTGCAGGCGGGAGTGGGCGGGCGCAGCGAGCCTTTAGTTAGCGCGTGGCCGTCCGGGTCAGTTACTCGGCGAATAAGAATCCAGGCCAGTGGAAGGCCCACGGAAGATACGTGACCCGCGAGAGCGCGACGCAGCGTCGTTGAAAATACTCATCTCATAAATTAACTAATGTTTCTTTGGGAGAAGCTATCCTATGGATGGACTAGTTTTCGGGGGGCGCAGGTCACGCTAACTGGGATGGCGAACTCTTGAGGGCAGACGAATGAGGCACTGCTTCTTTCGCATCCTCAGTCTCACGCATAAGACCCCAGGGTGCAGTGGCCTGCAATCGGGCGTGCACTGCGCTAGCAACGTGCATTGTATTGAACAGATCTGTAATCGCGTCCAACTTGAGGTCCCTTTTTCGGCCGATTAGACAAGTCATGTGGAGTTAACGGGTCCTCCTTCCGCCAATTGACCTTGCATTTCCTTGCCCCGCAAAGTGTGCCCACCCTTGGCGTCTCAGTTCAAGGGTTCAGTCCACCTTCTATTTCGGCATCACGCCGCAGTGGGAGGACGTTTCGACGCGGGTCGTAAATGGCGCGCCTTCGCCCGCCGACCGGCAATGGCGGTACAGTGGCGTGTGGTATCGGGTCGGGTACATCTTGGAGTTGCCGAGCGAGCACAAGGGAAACTTCACGAACCACATTGGCGTGATGTTTCAGAGTTCAGCGGTTCGATTCGAGTGGCGCGTCAGTTTTGGATTTCTGGGACAGCGAACTCGGCATGACTTCGGTGCCCGCCTCGGGGATCGCAACCCTTACCGGTAGCTTCCCGTTCGAAAGATGGTTAGCGGATCACGGTTTATTTGTGCCACCGCGTTGATTTTGCGTTCTATCGGAGTACCCGCCCGGCGGGTTCTCAGCGACGCGCGACTGCGACTTGCGCATCGGGTTGCTGGCTCCCCGGCCGCCTCTTTCCCGTTTTCGCTGCTCTTGGCTCGACCGGACAAAAGGACCGTCACTGGCTCCTGGGGGGTTCTTGAGGCGGTATGGAGGTCTTGGAGAACCACCGTGAGGCTGCCGAGCCTGCCTGTGGTTGCAATTCCATGGATTCAAAGTCCCGGACCCTCTCTAAACTTTTCGGAATGGAGCCCCACCTCCAAACCTCGTAGATGGCCGGGTATACCAGCAACTCGAGCGCGAAGGAGGTAAAAATGCCACCGACCATCGGCGCTGCGATCCGTTTCATCACATCGGAACCAGCGCCCGTTGCCAGCATGATGGGAAACAGGCCAATGCAGGTGGTGGCGAAGGTCATGAACTTCGGCCGCAGACGCTTGGCAGCGCCGTGAACGATGGCTTCGCGCAGTTGACCGAGATTTTGCAGACGGCCTTCGCGCTTGGCCTCCTCGTAGGCCAGATCGAGGTAGAGCAGCATGAAGACTCCGGTCTCCGCATCAATCCCCAACAGGGCAATCAATCCCACCCACACAGCGACGCTCATGTTGTAACCGGCCAGATACAGAAACCAGATGGCGCCCACAGCGGAAAAAGGCACCGCCAGTAACACGATCATCGTTTTGGGGATCGACCCGGTGTTGCTGTACAGGAGAAAACAAATCAGAAACAGCGTGATCGGCACCATCAACTTCAGTCGCTGCTTCACCCGCTGCATGGCTTCGTACTGCCCACTCCAGGCGATCGAGTAGCCGGCGGGCAGTTTCAGGTGCTCGCGCAACAATTGATTCGCTTCGCTGACATAGCTGCCAGGATCGCGGCCCGCGACGTCTACATACACGTATCCCGTGAGCAGGCCGTTTTCATTGCGAATCATGGAAGGCCCGCTAGTGATACTGACTTGCGCTAGATCGCTCAGTGGCAATTGCCGCTGACCGCCTGCCGGGACCCGGATGCGGCCGATCGCCCCAAGGTCGCTGCGGAAATCGCGCGCGTAGCGGACGTTTACTCGATACCGCTCCTGCCCGAGCACGACCGTGCTGACGTTCTCGCCGCCGATCGCATTCTCGATCACTCCCTGCGCATCTTCCACGCTCACACCATAGCGTGCCAGGCGCTCGCGGTCCCATTGCAGATCCAGAAAATAGCCGTCCGCCGTGCGCTCTGCGAGCACGGTGCGTGTCCCTTTTACCGGTTTCAACAACGATTCGATTTCGGCGCCAATTTCCTGGATGTGCTGTAAATCCGCGCCTGCGATCTTCAACCCCACCGCCGTCCGAATGCCGGTCGTCAGCATATCAATGCGCCCTCGTATGGGCATCGTCCAGGAATTGTTTACACCCGGAATCCTCAGCGCGGAATTCATCTGGCTGACCAACTCCTCGGTCGAGATCGTATCGGGCGTGACGTGACGGAAAACGCGCTTCGCCCATTCCGGCGCCCAGGGGGAATACCAGGTAGCTACATGTCGCCATGCCGCGCGCGGCTTCAGGATAATGACCGTCTCCAACATCGACAGGGGAGCTGGATCGGTGGCGGTTTCCGCGCGCCCGGCTTTGCCAAGCACGTGATCCACTTCCGGGAATTGACCAATAATGTGGTCGCTGGCTTGCAGCAACTGCTCCGCCTGGCGGATGGAGATGCCGGGCAGCGTCGTAGGCATGTACAAAATCGCCCCTTCGTCGAGCGGAGGCATGGACTCCGATCCCAAGTGGTAGAAAACCGGTACGGTGACCAGAATCAATGCCAGCGCTCCGGCAAGGACGACCCACTTCCAACGCAATGTCCAGCGGACCACCGGCTCGTACACCCGTATTAACCGCCGGCTGACGGGGTGGCGGTCTTCCGACCTTACTTCGCCAATCAAGACAGCATTGGCAACCCGGCATAGCCATTCCGGCCGGAAGTTGAAGCGGTCGACACGAGTAAGCAGCAGACGTAATGCGGGATCCAGTGTGATCGCCAAAATGGCGGCAATGACCATGGTCAATGTCTTGGTATATGCCAAAGGCCGGAACATCCGGCCTTCCTGCGCCTGCAGCGTCAGCACCGGAAGAAACGAAACGGCGATCACCAGCAACGCAAAGAAAGTGGGTCCAGCTACTTCCTTGATAGCAGCGAGCACGATTTCACGACAGTCACCGGGGCGTCCGTTCCTTTCCCACAGCTCGAGTTTCTTGTGCGTTTGTTCGGCCACCACGATAGAAGCGTCCACCAGCTCGCTGAAGGCGATGGCCACTCCCGCCAGCGACATGATATTTGCGCTGATGCCCAACATATGGAACGGAATGAAGGAGAGCAACACCGCGATCGGCATCGTCGCAATCGGGATGGCCGCGCTGGGGAAGTGCCACAGAAAAACCAGGATGATGATGACTACTGTGATGACGACCTCAAGGATGGTCTCCTTCACAGTACCGATCGTGTTGTGAACCAGCTCAGACCGGTCATAGATCGGAATGATCTTCACCCCTTCAGGAAACCCGGGCTCGATCTCTTTGATCTTGGCTTTCACCCCGTCGATGACTTCCAGCGCATTCTCGCCGTTGCGCATGACGACGATACCCGAGACGACTTCGCCCGTACCATCGAGTTCAGCAAGGCCGCGACGCAAGTCGGGGCCCATCACCACCTGGCCGACATCTTTCACACGGATCTGCGAACCGCTCTCGCTGACGCTCAGCGGGATGTTTTCAAAATCCTCCAGCGAGCGCGCGTAACCCCGGCCGCGAACCATATACTCCGTGCCGCCAAATTCAAGCAATCGTCCACTGGATTCGTTGTTGCCTCCGCGTACCGCCTCCACTACCCGGCTGACCGGGATGCCATACGCCTGCAGACGATTCGGGTCCAGGTTCACCTGGAATTGGCGCGTATAACCACCGATGGGCGCAACATCGGCTACGCCTGGCACCGAGCGCAGGTAATAACTCAAATACCAGTCTTGATACGAACGCAGATCGGCGAGACTGTGCTTGCCCGACGTATCCACCAGAGCGTACTGATAGATCCACCCGAGAGCGGAAGCGTCAGGGCCGAGCTCGGTCTTAACCCCATCCGGCAGTCGGGGAAGGACGCTGGAGAGATACTCCAGTACTCGTGTGCGCGCCCAGTAAAGATCGGTTCCATCCGCAAAGATGACATACACGTAGGAATACCCGAAATCGGAGTAGCCCCGGACCGTTTTGACATGCGGCGCGCCGAGCATGGCAGTGACGATCGGATAGGTGACCTGGTCTTCGATGATGTCCGGACTGCGGTCCCAGTGAGAATAGATGATGACTTGTGTGTCGCTCAGGTCGGGAGTGGCATCCAGAGGCAGCGTGACCATCGCCCACCATCCGGCGATGCACGCCACAGCGACCATGGCCACCACCGCCAGCTTGTGTTGTACGGAGAAGTCGATGATCCTGCTAATCAATTTCAGCTCCATGGCGCCTGCTGGCTAAGCCGGCGGGATCGTTCCGGAACGCGTGTTGGCACCGCCTGGCACCGAACTCGTAGGTAATGCCGCGAGGAGCCAAAGAGTTACCGGAAGCAGTTGCCTTGGCTGGAATCCACCGGCTTGCCGCGTATGGAATCGGCCACCGTTATTGGGACGCTGCTGTTAAATGCCCAGGCACGCCAGCCGGTCTGTCCGTGGTGCGCGCAGGCGCAGGCCCGGACGCGGGTGCCTTTAGCCGGCTTTCGGAGTCGACGAGAAAGGTGGCCTCAACAACGACACGCTCGCCTGGCCGAACCCCTCGCAGGATTTCCACTCGCTCGCCAAAACGCCATCCCGTTTCGACCTCGCGAGGCTCGAAGATGCCTTCCCCGCGCTCAATATAGACACGCGCGCGCGCGCCGGAATCGACTACTGCGTCCAGCGGTACCGTGACCGCCGGCGGTAGACGGATCGGCAACTCGACGTCAACCACCATGTCAGGCCTTAACAGGAATTTGGGATTGTCCACTTCCAATCGAAGCTTCACGGTCCCGCCACCGGCCTCGGATTGCGGCAGGCTGTCAGTAATGCGCCCGGGCAATTTCCGTCCTTCGTCCTTCAACTGGATCTGTGCCAGGCCACCCGGGCGCAGGTACGGCGCCTCCTGTTCATAAATCTCCGCGACCACCCATACCCGGCTCAAATCCGCCAAGCGGTAAAATTCCATTTCGTGATCGAAATGCTGTCCAGGCGAAATGTTCCGAGCGACAATGAACCCGTCCGCTGGCGCGACGATATCAATACTCTCAGGTAGCTGGCGGAGATCGGCCATACGCTTAATCTGCACATCGCTCATGCCCAGATTGCGAAGGCGATCAGTATAGCCTTGCATGCTGCTTACCCCTTGCTTGGACAGAGTGCCTGGAAATGGCATCGTCCGGTTCCCGTCGTTGCCCACGGCGCCTGGCACGCGCTCGCTGGCGGCCAGGAACCCGGATGCTACCGCTAAAATATCGGGCGAATAGTAGGATGCCAGCTTCTGGTCCTTCTTGACCAGCATTCCCACCGAATCGTTGTAAGTCTCTCGAATGAACCCATCCAAACCAGAATTGATCCTGTATACACGCGTGTCTTCGGGAACCACCCGGCCAATTACGCGGACGGTGCGGGTGGCGCCGCTTTTTTCTACTGCAGCGACCCGGATCCCCATTAATCGCTGCGTGGCGGCATCAATGGCGACTGCCCCTGTGGGTAATTGCGCCAAGGGCGAAGAGGGCTGTGCATTCCCGAGGTCCTCGGCAAAGACGGGAACCAGCCGCATGCCGCAGTCAGGGGCGATACCGGGCTTGTCGGATTTGTAGGAGGGATGCATGGGGTCCACGTAGTAGAGAACGTGGCGCCCCGTCTGGTTACCTGATTGCGAATGCGCATTGTAGCGGCCAATTCCGTAGGACGCCGCTATCGCCGCAACCACTGCAATCGCAAGACTCGTCCGTTTCATTTGGCGCGCTCCCTCTCCACCCGTCTTGTCCCGGATCCGCGCAACGCGCTTGGTTCGCAGGAGGTTGAGCAAACGCCGCGCTTCCCGAATGACGCTGCTCGCATGAACCGCGCGCGACTCACCGGCCGGGCACGTTCGTTGGCTTTCCCGGCATCTTTGCAGGCCGTCACACCGAGATGATTACACCAACATCCGCACGAGTGCAATCCTGAGAAGGGGCCTGCACCATCGACACGTA
>Ga0137415_10001188_pt1 | contig 25795 bp, 19 predicted proteins | sample CZODoug3_1_1_16f_FD_183082 | JGI IMG/M metagenome (GOLD analysis project Ga0137415, IMG submission 183082) | Vadose zone soil fungal communities from Angelo Coast Range Reserve, California, USA - CZODoug3_1_1_16fungal (Hybrid Assembly) | ecosystem: Environmental > Terrestrial > Soil > Vadose...
TCCAACGTCTGGCGCCCGCGGCTGTTGAGCTCGATGCGAAGCCGTTCTGCGAACGTCTCCGGGGACATCGTGCCCAGATCCTTGCCGCTTCTTGTGCGCACTGAAATTAGGTTTGCGGCCACTTCCTTGTCGCCTGCGACCAATAGATACGGCACACGCTGTAGCGTGTGTTCACGGATTTTAAATCCGACCTTTTCGTTACGCAAGTCGAACTCGACTCGAAACCCCTGATTTTTCAGGGATTCCGTAACGCGTCGGACATATTCGTCCTGCCGGTCAGTAATACTGAGAATCACGGCCTGCACGGGAGCCAGCCAGGCCGGCAGCCGGCCGGCATGGTGCTCGAGCAAAATGGCGAGAAAGCGCTCCAGGGAGCCGAAAATCGCCCGGTGCAGCATGACCGGGGTCTTCTTTCCGCTATGTTCATCAATGAAGTAGGCGCCGAGCCTCCCGGGCATGTTCAGGTCGACCTGCAAGGTGCCGCACTGCCAATCGCGGCCGATGGCGTCCCGTAGCACGAACTCCAGCTTCGGACCGTAGAAGGCACCCTCACCCGGGTTCAGCGTGTACTCGATTCCCGCGGCCCTGGAGGCGGCAACCAACGCCTTTTCGGCGGTGTCCCACACCTCGTCCGAGCCCACCCGCTTCGGCGGCCGGTCCGCGAACTTGATGCGCAGGTCGTCAAACCCGAAATCCCGATAGATATCCAGGATCAGTTGCACGATCGCCGTGGCTTCGGCAGTGATCTGCTCTTCGGTAATAAAGACGTGCGCATCGTCCTGGGTGAACGCGCGCACGCGCATCAGGCCATGCAGCGCACCGGATGGCTCATAACGGTGCACCTTGCCGAACTCGCTGAAACGCACCGGCAGCTCACGGTAACTGCGCAAGCCGTGCTTGAAGATCTGCACGTGTCCCGGACAGTTCATGGGCTTGATGCAGTAAGTACGCTCATCCGGGGTCTTGGTGAGATACATGTTCTCGCCAAAGGTCGCCAGGTGGCCGGACTGCTCCCACAGGCTCGAGTCCATCAGCTCCGGCGCGCTCACTTCCTCGTAACCGGCTTGCCGCTGCCGCTCGCGCATATAAGCGATCAGCGTCTGAAATACCTGCCAGCCCTTCGGATGCCAGAACACGGCGCCCGGCGCTTCCTCCTGCAGGTGGAACAGATCCAGCTCGCGGCCGATGCGTCGATGGTCGCGCTTCTCCGCCTCTTCCAGGCGGTGCAGATATTCATCGAGCTGTTTCTTGTCACCCCACGCGGTGCCGTAGATCCGCTGCAACATCTCGTTCCGCGAGTCACCGCGCCAGTAGGCACCGGCCACCTTCGTGAGCTTGAAGGCTTTCAACTTGCCGGTGGACGGGACGTGCGGACCGCGACAGAGATCCACCCACTCGCTATCGCCCTCTCCCTGGCCGTACAGACTGATCTCGTCCTTGTCCGGGATGCTGGCAATGATCTCCGCTTTGTAGTGCTCGCCCTGATGTTTGAAATACCTGACTGCCTCATCGCGAGTCAGTACACGCCGAGTCACTTTCAGGTCCGCCCTGGCGAGATCCTGCATCTTCGCCTCGATAGCAACGAGATCCTCCGTAGTGAAGGGTCGCTTGTAGGCGAAGTCGTAGTAGAAGCCGTCCTCGATGACCGGGCCGATGGTCACCTGGGCATCCGGGAACAACAACTTCACGGCCTGGCCCAACAGGTGTGCCGTCGAATGGCGGATCACCTCGATGGCCGCCGGATCCTTGTCCGTCACAATAGCCAGATTCACATCCGTGGAAATCAGATGCGAGGTATCGACGAGCTTGCCATTCACGCGGCCGGCGAGCGCTGCTTTGCGCAAGCCCGCGCCGATGCTGGCGGCAACATCGTCAACCGTTACCGGTTGATCGAAGTGGCGCTGACTGCCATCCGGCAGAGTCACGACGGGCATGGAAGATTACGACCTTGGCGGGCACACAAAAAATGGTAGTCGCGAGTGGGATCGAACCACCGACCACCTCCATGTCAAGGAGGTGCTCTACCACTGAGCTACGCGACTGTATCCCTCGGGCTTGCCGAGGGTCGCGAACGATACAAGAGGTGCCTTTCCGAAGCAAGGCAACCTCAAGGGTTCCAAGTACTTACGTTTGAGCGACAGGCCCCAGCCCAGGCATTTTCGCAGGCTCGGGCGTCGCGGGGGGGTGCCACGCAGGTGTCCAGGAGCTCAAAGCATTCGGCAAAGCTGATGACGGTTCGGGTTGCGCCTGCGGCGGCCAGTCGCTGGCGTGGCCGGTCGAGGTCGCCCACGGCATTCCATAGGCCTACAAATACCGGGACATCGTTGTTGCCGGTGCGCAGGAGCTTGCAGACCGCCCGTGCCGCCGTCACCGCCTCAGGCGGCAAAGCAGAAATGACTATTGCGCGAGACGTCAGGCCCGCCGCGGCCAGCTGAATGACGTCTCTTGGGCGCTGGGTGAGATTGGTCCGCAGCTGTCGCTGGTAGCTAGGAAGCTCACGAGCAAGATCGGCAAACTGATTGAAAACCAAGGTTCCGAGGCCGCCGATCAACGCCAGCCCAATGCCCAGGGACAGGACAACCGCCAGCAGACGGTTGACGCGGAACCGGGTGAGCAGGCTCACCATGGGCGCCAGCAGGAAGGTGCACAGGATGGCGAGGGCCAGGGGGATGAAGACTTCCTGCGCCAGCTTCAGCACCGCCACCACGATGACGATGGTGAACAGCGCCATGCGGGTGGTTCCAGAGACTTGGACTCGGCCATTCATGGAGGCGAGTCTCGCAGGAATCGTGCCGGAGCATTGAGAAGGAAAATGGCGACTTTCGTCGTGCGTGCTTTATTCGTGAACGGCACAGCCTAAAGGCGGCTAGCCCGCTGCGCTGGACGGGAAACCCAACTCCAACTGCTTCAACCGATCAATTTCATCGCGCAGCTTAGCCGCCTGCTCGAACTCCAGGTTGCGTGCTCGTTTGAACATCTCCGCTTCGAGCTTCTTGATCTGCCGCACGATGGTCTCGGGCCGCATGTCCGCAGGTGCGGTCATCTCGCCCTTGCCTCCCTTCTTGCGCCCCGCGGGTCCCGGCGCAGATGACCGCGCACCTTCCATGATGTCCTGTACCGACTTGATGATTCCGCGCGGCGTGATGCCGTGCTCCTGGTTGAACTCGATCTGCCTTTGCCGACGCCGGGCCGTCTCTTCGAGCGCCCGCTGCATTGAGCCGGTGATCCTGTCGGCGTAGAGAATCGCGCGACCATTGATGTGGCGCGCCGCCCGTCCGATTGTCTGGATGAGCGAGTTGTCCGAGCGCAGGAACCCCTCCTTATCCGCGTCCAGAATTGCCACCAACGACACCTCGGGCATGTCCAGACCTTCGCGCAGCAGGTTGATTCCAACCAGCACATCGAACTTGCCGAGACGCAAGTCGCGAATGATCTCGGTGCGCTCAACCGTTTCGATGTCCGCGTGCAGGTAGCGCACGCGCACGCCGTGCTCGTGCAGATACTCGGTGAGATCCTCTGCCATCCGTTTTGTGAGCGTCGTAATCAACACGCGCTCATTTACTTCGACTCGTTTGTTGATCTCTGACAGCACGTCATCAACCTGCGTACCCACTGGACGAATCTCGACCTCAGGATCAATCAGCCCCGTGGGGCGCACCAACTGCTCAACGGTCTGCGCGGCGTGCGCAGCCTCATACTTGCCCGGCGTCGCCGACACGAAAATCATCTGCGGCGCCAGTCGCTCCCACTCTTCAAACTTGAGCGGGCGATTATCGAGCGCCGACGGCAGTCGGAAGCCGTACTCAACGAGGACTTCCTTGCGCGAGCGGTCGCCTTTGTACATGGCACCGAGCTGCGGAATGGTCTGGTGGCTTTCGTCGATCACCAGCATCGCATTCTTCGGCAGGTAGTCGAACAGACACGGCGGCGGATCCCCATCAGCGCGGCCCGACAGGTAGCGCGAATAGTTTTCGATGCCCGCGCAGTACCCGACCTCTTTCATCATCTCCATGTCGAACATCGTGCGCTGCTCGAGCCGCTGAGCCTCGAGCAGCTTCCCCGCATCCCGCAGCTCCTTGAGCCGAGTACGCAAGTCCTCGCGCACCTGGTCGACAGCCCCGATCAACCGCTCTCGCGGTGTCACGTAGTGCGTGCCGGGATAGATGGTGAAGCGCGGCACCTTGCGCGAAATGGCGCCGGTGAGCGGGTCAAACAACGAGATGGCATCAATCTGATCGTCAAACAGCTCCACCCGCACGGCCTCACGCTCAGATTCCGCCGGGAAGATATCGATGACGTCGCCTCTGACTCGGTAGGTACCTTGAGTAAGGTCGAGCTCGTTGCGCGTGTACTGCATATCGGCGAGGCGCCGTAGCAGACGGCGCTGATCCGTTTTGTCGCCGCGGACCAAGTGCAGAATCATCGCCAGGTAGGCCTTGGGGTCGCCCAGACCGTAGATCGACGACACGGTGGCGACGATTATCGAGTCCGGACGCTCGAGAAGTGCTTTGGTCGCAGACAAGCGCATCTGCTCGATGTGCTCGTTGACCGACGAGTCCTTTTCTATATACGTGTCCGATGAGGGCACGTAGGCCTCGGGCTGGTAGTAGTCGTAGTACGAGACGAAATACTCCACGGAGTTTTGGGGGAAGAACTCGCGGAATTCGCCGTAGAGCTGGGCTGCCAGGGTTTTATTGTGCGCCAGCACCATGGTTGGGCGCTGCACGCGCTCGATTACCTGGGCAATGGAGAACGTATTGTGGACAAACGCCCCACCCCGGCCCGACAGGAATGTCTCCGGACCAGGTACCGAGAGATCATAAACGTAGGGATGAGTGTAGGTAATTGGACTGACACTTTTGATTCGTGCCCAGCGGACTGCGCACAGCGATTGCATTTCCCGCCATTGGATCCACCAGGAAAAGTCGGTGACCGTTGCGCTTCGAAATACGGCCGCCAGGGCTTTCAGAATCCTCTGCAGCAGCGCCCTGCCCGGTTTTCGTGTGCCTTTCTCGATCAGGCTGATCATGGGGCGCGAGCAGCGTGCCAATGCGGCCAGTCGCTTTCTGGTGAGTCCAACGCCAACACGAAGCGACGTGAGAGCAGCTGGGTCGATTGGAACAACGTCCACGTTAGTATCAGCGCGGCGCTGTAGGAACGTGCCCAACCGCGCCAGTTTCTCCGGATGATCAAAACCGACGTGTTCTGCGTAAAGTCGAAGGTCAGCCTGACCGGAGATCACTACATGGGTGTAGATCGCGCCCTCATGATCTGAATTTGTCGCTCGCTTCCAAGTCCGTCGCAGCCGAGCGTGGATTCCAAATCGCTTCAGCGCGTAAGCCAAGTCGGACGCAAGGTCGTCGCTCGCTGTAGTAGCAATCACCTCACCGTTGGAGCCGACAGTGCCGTCTCCGTCGAAGTAGGCTCGGAGCAAGACGCCCAGGGAGTGATTGGACAGGCGCGGCCAGAATTCCGGCAGCCTCTTGGTTTGCGCGCGTTTTCCGCAGAGTTTTGCGAGCAAGGATGTCAGTGCAGTGGAGCCGATCGCGTAGTCCGTCGAGTCGCGAACGAAAAACGGGATACCCAGCTCATCCAGCGAGCTCTCGATTTTCGCGCGGATCAGCGGATGACGATTCGCCAGAATGAAGTATCCATCCTGCGAATTGCCCTCGGCGACGTAGAAGCCGAAAAGCGCGAGCGTGGAGTCTGACAAAGCCAGTCTCGCAGGCAACCGGTGGTGCTTCATCTTTCCGCCGACGGTAATCGGCGACGTTGCGAAGCGGCCGCCCAACCCGTTCGTTTTCGTAAGGACGTTCAAAAAGTGGCGGACCTTCACACCCCGGCCGCGAAGTCCGTAGCGGATCGCGTACAGCTTGCTCGCCGGGTTGACGCCTGCGTCCTGCATCGCAGTTACAAAGCCGTCAGTGCCGGACGCAGCCACATAGTCAAGGATCGGCTCCTCGGCAAACACGGAGAGCCGCGTTTCGGCGAGGTATGGAAGGATGTCGATGGACTGCAAATTCTCATGCAGGTCCGTAACGATATCCGGAACCGGCAGAAAATCGGTGGGGAGTGCTTCCTCGCTCTTGATGAGCGTCGGAACGCTTCCCCGGAGCACCCAGAAATTGTGGTCGCCCGTCACTTCGATCTCACGACCGCAGTGCGTGGCCAGCCGGAACATTTGCGGCGGTGCGCGATGTCGGAGCAATGCCGCAACGGGCCACCAGCCAGTCGTTCCGAGATCAGGATTGTAGGCCGGCGTTAAAAATGCGCGGTCCGCGAGAGCGAACCGCTCTGTGTCAGGCTGATCAACCGAGGTCGAGGCGTATGACTCCACCAGGCCATCGATAAAGGGGCCGGCCTTGACCAGGCGCGTCACAATCTCGCCGCCGTTCGACTCTGCAATGAGCAGCGGCTCATCGTAGCCCACACTCTTGCCGCTTCCCGTGACCCCGAGAAGCGTCTGGTGCGCCAGCCCGTCATTGATCCCTTCGACCAGCTTCTCGATGGCCTGCGGCTGATCGCCCGACGGTTCAAATTTCGCTTCGAGTTTGAAAGGGATGCGTTCCATTTCGTTCCAATTAAAGGGTGCAGCGGCAGCCGGGGTCGAGGCGGCAGCGCGAGATTGGTGAGCAACGGCGTGATCCCGTAATATAGCCGCGCCGCCCGAATTAAAGCGATCTACAGGAAATCCTCGTGACCCTACCCGTTTCACGACGCGTTCAGCGCGTCAAGCCCTCGCCCACGCTGGCCGTAACGGCTCGCGCCGCCAAACTGAAGGCCGAAGGCAAGGACGTGATCGGACTCGGCGCCGGAGAGCCCGACTTCGATACCCCGCTGCACATTCAGCAAGCCGGTATCGACGCCATCAAAAATGGCTTCACCCGCTATACCAACGTGGACGGGATCAACGAGCTCAAGGACGCCATCTGCGCGAAGTTCGAGCGTGACAATGCGATCAAGTACGACCGCTCCCAGATTCTCGTCTCTTCCGGCGCGAAGCAGACGATCTATAACCTGTGCATGGCTGTCCTCGATCACGGCGACGAGGCAGTGATTCCGGCGCCGTATTGGGTGTCCTACCCGGATATGGTGATGCTGGCGGACGGACTGCCGGTGATGCCGTTTGCGGGTTACGCGCAAGGCTACAAGATCACCCCGCGCCAGCTCGCCGCTGCCATCACCCCCAAGACACGCCTGATATTGCTCAACAGCCCCTGCAACCCAACGGGCGCCGCTTACACGCGCGCCGAGCTGCGCGCCCTCGGCGATGTGCTCCTCGAGTTTCCCCGGGTGATCATCGGCACGGATGACATGTACGAGAAGATCTATTGGTCTTCCGAGCCCTTCTGCAGCCTGCTGACAGTCGTTCCAGAGTTGTACAACCGCACGATCACCATCAACGGTGTTTCGAAGGCGTACGCCATGACCGGCTGGCGAATTGGCTATTGCGGCGGTCCGAAGGAAATCATCACGGCGATGGCGACGATCCAGGGCCAGTCAACTTCGAATGCCTCGAGCATCTCGCAGCGGGCTGCCGTCGCCGCACTCAACGGCGACCAGGAATGCGTCTCCAGGATGAATGAGGCCTTCAAGGCGCGACACGACTACGTTGTGCACGCTTTGAACTGTCTGCCTGGCATCAGCTGCCTCCCGGGCGCGGGCACGTTCTACGCCTTCGCCGACGTCTCCAGAGCGATCACCGGCCTCGGCTGTCGCGACGACAACGAATTCGCAGAGCTGTTGCTCAACGAAGGCGGCGTCGCAGTGGTACCCGGTTCGGGCTTCGGCGCCCCCGGCCACATTCGCATCTCCTTCGCCTGCAGCATGCAGACGCTGGAGAAGGCGATGGAGCGGCTGAGCCGCGTGCTGGAAGTGGGCCGGCCGGTCGCTCAGACCGCCTGATGTGTGGCGACGCCATTACAGGTGACCTTTGTCACCTGCGGCGCACCCTGGTCGCTGTCAGAATCTGAGCCTGAGGTGAACGAGGCGGTGTTCCGCACGCGGTGCAACGATATCGCCTTGACTATCCCGGCCCCGTTTTAGAGAATTCGCGGCCTTCGAGAATCCTTACCGTGTTCCCTGGTAGCTCAGCGGTAGAGCGTCGGACTGTTAATCCGTTGGTCGTTGGTTCGATTCCAACCCAGGGAGCCATTAGAACAAGGACTTAGCTCCGTTTCTTCGTCTTTTACGGAGCCGCTTGTTTCCCAAACCTGGGACACCCGCGATGTCAGCTATCCGATTGGCGGAATCATCGTGCTTACACTTCAGGGTGTGGGTGTAGATCGCCTAGGTCGTTCGTACGTCCGCGTGACCCAAAATCTCCTGGGCTCGCTTCGGCGGCACAGCCGCTTCGGACATCAAGGTACCTGCCAGGTGCCGCAGATCGTGGAAGCGCACCGGCGGAAGGCCTGCCTTGCGCAGAGCGCGGCGCAAGATGTTTCGCAGCAGCTTGTCTGCGTCGCTGGAACCGTGCTCCCCCTGTTCATTTGGTGATTTGGTGGCCCCGGACAAACCAAGTCGCCAGAGGAAGCGGGACAGAGGGTTTTCCAATGGACTCGGCACGGGCCTTCAGCCTGAAAAGTCCGTCAACTACAGCCTCGTGTTTGTATTTCGCCGGCTCCCACTCATGGGCGTGACTCTCGATCTCTATCGATCGACTCCGGTCCAGTTGGGGTCCGCACCCCTGTTCGACGCCACGGCGCTGTCGGACCTGACGGCGACTCCGACAATCCAACAGGCCGCATCCAGTACTTCCGGACCGACATCCCCGTGACTCCGATCACCAACCTCGAATTTTCCCATCAATTCAAACAGCACATGAAGTTCGCGGCCGGCGCAACCAACCTCTTCAACCATTATCCGCCCACGCTCAATCGCAACTTTATTCCAGGTACTGGCCACCGAGCTCCAAGTAGCACATACGTCAGTGCCGGCCGCCCAAGCGCTCTTTGAGGACGCGGTCCCCCTCCTGAAGATATTCGATCACATCCAATTGTCGAGTAGGCGCGGGCCGTTGCTGGCCCGCGCCCCTCTGAGAACCGGACGTGCGAGTTGGCCCCGCATCCGGCTCAAGCATGGAGTAAGCCCCCCTTTGTTCAAGGAGCCGGCCCCCGGGCATCGCTTGCGGGAAGATCTCCGTTGGCGATGCGGAAGTGACGTTGGCAGGAAGAGTGCAGCAGTTTCAAATGGGTGAGTGGGAGATTGCCACCGGATTTGAATGGGATGAGTGGTTGAACCGCCCATCGATCCTCTTCGTCGATGAGTTGACCGCATCCCGGGCATTGGCCATTTTGCTGCTGCCAGAGTCGTTTTGGGAGGCCGTGGTCCTTCAGCCGCTCCAACATCCGCACATTTTTGCGTTGCGCGAAGTAAGAGTCCCAAACCGGATCGAAAGGGTTAGCGTCCGCTTTGACTCTGACATGTCGGACGATCCGAGTGTCTGACGCTAAACGTAGCCTCAGTAGTTTCGGTTCGCCGTGTTTCCCTCGGGCTTGGACCGCAAACACCCAGTGCCGATGATCCTGAGTCCGGAAGTATTTCTGCCGAGCCCAACTGCACGATTTATTGGGATGTCTGAACCGCGCCCAGCGCCATAGAGCCTGCCAAATGTGGTGATCCACCGCTTGGTACGTCTTCTTTGCGACGACGTGTCGATGGTAGTTCGCCCAGCCTCGGATCATGGGGTTGAGCAACTTGATCAGGGTTTCCTGCTTCGCCGAGCGGTTCGCCCTGATGGTTTCCCGGACTTTATCCAGGAACGCTTTCGCGTTCTTGGCCGACGGCTTGATGAGAAGCTTGCCGCCGTATTTGCGTACATTCTGTCCGAGAAAGTCGAAGCCTTCCGAGATATGCGTGATTTTGGTCTTCTCCTGTGACAGTTCAAGACCCCGTTCGGCGAGGAAAGCCTCGACGCACGGTTTGACTTCCTTCTCCAGCAATTCCTTTGAATTGCCGGTAATGATGAAGTCATCCGCATATCTCACCAACCGCACGCGGAACCGTTTCATGGATGTCGCTGTCGAGCCGAGTCGCTCAGTCAGCATCGTCTCCAATCCGTCCAGTGCGATGTTTGCGATCGTCGGCGAGGCGATCCCTCCTTGCGGGGTGCCTGCTTCCGTCGGGAAAAGCTTCCCGGATTCCACATATCCAGCTTTGAGCCATCCCGATAGAATTTTCTTGTCCATCGGGATGTGGCTTTCCAACCATCCGTGTCCGAAATTGTCGAAACAGCCCTTGATGTCGCCCTCGAGAATCCATGAGGCGGAGCTCTTCTGCGCCAGAAGATTAAACACGCGCTCAATCGCATCCCGCGTGCCCCGATTCCGACGGAAACCGTAGGAGTGGAGATCGGCTTGTGTTTCCGCCACCGGCTCCAGGCCCAACAAATGCTGGGCCTGCTGAGCGCGGATAATCATGACGGGGATTCCCAGTGGGCGCTTCTTCGTAGACCCGCGCTTCGGGATGTACACCCGGCGCAACGGTGCGGCACGGGGACCGCCGCTGTCCAACCGCTGGATGGCTTGCCGCTTGGCTTCCGGGGTGGTCCAAATCTCGCCATCCACACCCGGTGTTCGCTTGCCATCGTTTTCCGACACTCGTTTCACGGCCCATGCCTTGGCCGAGTACGAGTTGGCCAGGAACCTTTGCAGGGCTTTCACCCGGCGCCAGTCCTGATCACGAGTTGCCTTGGCGATACGAATCTGCAGTCCCCTCACCCGACGATGTACGATGAGCCAATCGATTTGGGCCCATGCGTTGTTGTCGGGGGAAGCCGCAGAATCCGCTTTAGCGGATCTCATACTTGCTGGCCTCCTGTTGAGAAGATTCGGCATATGCTCTCGCCATTCCACACCACACGGAAGTCAGCGCCCCTTTCGGGTGGAGCACGTTGTCTCCTATCCGGACGATTACAGCCCGGCGTTTGCTTGCTCCGCGATCCCATACCCGCTGCCCCTTCGCGCGCTTTGCAGCTCGCTTACCCGACCGGCCCATCCGGACGGGAGAGCAACGGGCTTACCGAGTTCCACGACGATGACAGGGTGGGGAGGGTGCTGCCTATCTACCGGCGGTGTTACATCAGCGTGCCCCGAGTCATCAGCGAGACATCCTGACCGCGTGCCATTTTGGCCCAGGCGCATCAAGCTACTTTCGCCTGTTGTCAATGACGATAGTTATAGCAGTTCACGTCAGTTCACCCGACCACCGAGCCTAGCCCCTCATCCGTCTTATAGCTGACAGACTCCGGAATCGGTCCTCGCGGATCGGTTCCGCCGCTCGCGCGGGGGTCCATTGTCAGGGCGCTTTAAACGGCTCCTCACGGAATCCGCTCTAGCCCATAGGCTACTGATGGCTGACCATCAGGTCGGTTCTACCTCTCTCCGAGCAGGTAGGCCGACAATCATCGTTGTAGCTTTACACCACTGAGGACACCTCCTCAGCGGCTCTCGTCGCACGATGGCGATTGACCCAACCGGAAAACATCAGGAGAGCTAACTGAAAGGGTAGCCGCAGTGTCGAAACGGCCAGCGAGTATATCGACGGGGCGGTTACCCTGCCGATAACCCTGCCCTCTTCGCAGGTCCCGATCCTAACTTCAGGAACCACCTGCGTTCCTTCGCGGGAACACGCACGACAACTCCGATCCGTAAAAACAAACTTCGCGCCACTTGTCCAGACGCACGAGGATTCATTTTTGTAGATCTTGATATCTATCCCACAACAAAAGCACGAACGGCACACTGGCTGCACAGGCCATCAATTGCTCGTCTGGGAACAGACGGACACGCACCAACCATCGCGCTGAGCAGTTCGCACTCGCTTGCGGGATACAACGTGCACCCCAAAGCACCTTGGATCCAGGTAAAAGTGCGCAGGAGACTTCCGTCGGAAGCTGCACTTCTTGGCCTACTGGCTCGTGATCGCACTGCCTATAACAGGAGGAAATATAGTGTCAAACGCAGGAAAGGGATCGTTGTGTATCTTGGCAATCGGAGTACTGTCGACGGGGCTTCCCTGGCGGGTCTGTCGGGCAGCTGAGCTCGATCTGTACGGCGTAGCCCATCTTTCGTATGAGGGCATAGACACCGGAGTGTCCTCATCCGACTACGTCCATAGCAACTCGAGCCGCCTGGGCATCAAGGGCGACCAAGATCTCGATTACGGCCTGAGCGTCTATGTGCAATACGAGTCCGGCGTGGACCTTACGGCTCACGGCACGGGCGACGGGAACGGCGGTGCGACTTCTGCGGGACAGATCTTCACCCGTGCGAGGGACGCCTTCGCCGGATTGAAGAGCGATGACTACGGCAGCATCCAGTTCGGCCGGGTCGGGGGAATGAACCAGTGGCTCTACGATTACAACATTTTCGCCGACCAGGTCGGAGATCTTGGAAACGTTTGGGGCGGCGATGGGCTACCCGGGCGCGTGGATGACGCCGTGGAGTATCTCAGCCCAACATTGAGCGGTTTTCGGCTCGCTCTCACGTATGTACCAAACGAAGGAGGGCACAACCAACACGACGAGGTCGTCAAAGCAGACTATGCGCTGGGCGGGCTCAAGCTCGGCGCAGCTTACGCGCAGTTTGGTACAGGTAGCGTGGGGCTCCCCAGCCTCGATGCAGTCGCGGCGACTGCCAGCTACGAGCTCGATTTCTTCAACGTAGGCGGCGAGTTCCAGCGTGAGAGGAATATTGGTGCCCGGCCTGGCGCCGAACGCAATCAGGCGACCTTCGGTGCGTCAGTCAAGCTCGGCAAGAGCGTGACCTTGAAGGCCCAGTACACCTGGTCAGGTGAGCTCACCGGGGTGACGGCGAGCGGAGCACGTCAAATCGCGGCAGGCCTCGACTACAATTTGGCCTCAACCACCATTGTGTACATAGCTTATGCCCACACCAACAACGCCGCCAATAACTCTTACAGCTCCTTCAGTTATGGCCACGGTGATCAAGGGGTCCCGACGATTTTGGATGGCAAAAGTCCAACCGCGTATTCCATCGGACTCATCTACAAGTTCGACGCCGTTCTGTCCAGAAACAGAGCCGGCGTCGATCAGGCGGCCGCGCGATGGTAATAGTTGAGCATGCCACCAAGACGCTGTAGCCGTTGCACCGGGTGAAATGGCGCGATGACGGGAGCGGGCCGAAGGAGTTGGTTGTCCAGGCCTTGATGATTTCGCTCAGCGTAGTGCGTCAGATACTGGCCAATCGCTTGGGCTCGTTCGAATATCAGGACATCTCACGCCGCATCCCGCAGAGCGATCGCTATCGGCAACCGTGCAGCACGGATCGCCGGAAACAGACCCCCGACGAAGCCGATGAGACATGCCCAGGCAATCCCAACGAAGATCAGGCTCGGAGTCACGAACAAGCTGAAAGCCAGTTGGTTTTGACCGCCGGATATCATGCTCACCGCATGGCCATTAAAGAACATCCAGGCCACAACCGACCCCAACAGGCCGCCGACGAGCGCCAGCGTGAGCGCCTCAGCAAGCACCGAGATAGTGACCGCTGCCGCACCGAAGCCGATCGCGCGCAAAGTGGCAATCTCGATGGCGCGAGAACTCACTGCAGCATACAGAGTATTGAGCGCGCCGAAGAGAGCTCCCACTCCCATTACGCCACCGACAAAATAGCCGATGAACTTCAGCAAGGTGCTCAAGCCACGAGACTGCGCGGCGAAATACTCCGATTCACGGTGGACTTCGACGTGCAGTGAGGGATCATCGGTCAATGACTTCTTCACCTGCTCGAATGAGTCAGAACGTTCGAGCCGCGCCGTGACGCTATGGAACCAACTACGCTTGAGGGCAGAGCGTAGCGTGTCTGCATCGGTCATGATCTCGGAATCATGTATGTTCCCGACTGCGCTGTCGAAAATACCCACCACGAGCCAACTGCCATTCTGGAATGGTACCCGGTCACCCATGTTGAGTCCGCCATATTCGATTTCGGCGCTGCGCCCAACGATCAACTCCTGCAGGCCGGGATTGAACATACGGCCTGAAATCAGGTGAATTTCGGGTCGCAATAACGGCTCGGCGATGCCGACGCCCCGTATAGTTACATTGACCCGTTTGACGCCACCGTGGCGGGGTCGCTGAATCTGCGCGAGTACCTCTGCGGCGGCGATTGGGCGGCCACCTGCGTCTTTTTCGATACCAGGCACGTGGATGATATTGAGCACCGCCTCGCGCGGCACGCTGCTCATAGACTCGGTGAGTGCTCCGCTCGCCAGGATGATGACTCGATCGGACCGACCAGTACCAGCAACCGTTCGCGCAAAACCCACGCCCATCGCCAACACGCAGATCAGTACGCCGACCACTCCTGCGACGCCGATGACAACGACCACGGACGCGCCGAGGTGCTGTGGCAGGCTACGCAGATTCATTGCGACAACTGCAACGATTTGACGCACTACATTCATGCCTTCATCCTTCAGTACCCCGCCAGCGCCTCAATAACGGATAGCCGTTTCGCGCGCCATGCAGCTGGCAAAGCACTCGCCGCGGCCATCACGATCGAGGCGGACAATCCGCCCAGGAACACGCTCAGCGGCAGATGAATGCCAGGAATTTGGCCACCAGCGGCGCGGCTCAGGATCGGCAGCAGCAACCGAGCGATGCACAGACCTGCAAGAGCCGCGGTTGCGCACAGTGTCACGGCTTCGCTCATCACAATGGCCGAAATACCCAGATCAGTGAAACCGAGTGCCTTCATGACGGCGAATTCCTCGAGGCGCTCGCGAAATGATTGCATCATTGTGTTGCCAGTCACCAATAGCAGCGTGAAGAACGCTGCGCCGACAATCGCGTCGACAAAGAAATCGAGATCGCCGATCTGCGCGAGTAGCGATTGCATGCTCGCCTTTTCCGTTTCGGTTTGTGTATGGTAAGCCGAGTTTGCGAATAGATTGTCGATCGCGGTGGCGATATCGGCGCTCTTCGAAGCATCCGCGATCTTCTCGCTGTAGAGCTGTACCGTACCGTTGTCTGTGGCGCGGGCCGCATCGAAATAACTGAAATTCAGGAGAAGAAGCGGCTGTTCGCGGACCGGGTTACCCAGCGCGTCAAAGATTCCGACGATATCGAATGTCCAATCCGCCGTACCGTCCTTCTTGAGCCCACTGAGGGCGTGGAACGGTACATGATCACCGACCTTCCAGTGCAGACGCTGCGCCAGGGAGGGGGTCACAACTGCACCTGTTCGAATGCGCGCGAAAGCGGCGAGCTGATCCGCAGGCAGGATGAATTCCGGATTGAATCGAAAAAAGGAATTGGGATCGACCGGCAGTCCAACAACGATATTCCGCAGCGATTGGTAGTATCCGATGAGTTGCGAGCGATAAATTACGGCGGCCACACCTGGGACTGCCGCAATCTGAGACTCAGCCGCGATCGGCAGCGGCAACCCCGCCGGGTTCCTCGTCACTAGTACGTTGAGGCGTCCCCTATCAACCAACTGGCTGAACGACGAGTCAATTCCCTGAAGCGTTCCGAATAAGACAAACGCCGCGAAGATCGACACGAGCGTAAATATCGTCCGAGCCGGCCTGCGCCAGAGTCCCATCAGTACAAGTGGGAAGTATTTCATGCCGCCGTTCCCGTCCCTGCTTCACCAAAAACTTCTCGCCAGCGTGCACATTTCAGCGAGCCGAATTGCCGTCACGGAGGGAGCCCGAAGACGAGCGGCCAGGCGTGGTGCGCCAACATTATTCCGCGTAACATCGCGCTCCCTGCAGCGGTTTGAGCGGATTATTCGCCGCGCGTGCAGGCTCCGCGGATGTGCCGTCGCTTCCCAGTGATCAGCTCGAACGCTGCGTTGATCCTCAAACTCAGCATGTTGCTCGCTGTCCGTAGTCGCTATCCTGGGGAGCCGTTCGTCGTAGCTTCCAACCAAGGAGACAAATGAATCGAGTACTTTCGTCCATCTACGCGCCCTGCATTGGCTCGACACCATCGATCAACAGCCGACGAGGGCCCCCACTCTCGCGAGCACGCCGGTGATCACGACAAGATACATCGGGAGCTGACCGCCGAATAGACAGGCAACGCCCCGTTCTGTCCAAAATCACAGTGTCGAAGCGTCACGCCGCTCCACGATACTAATAACTCGGCAATGCGTCGACCCACTCGCGCCGTTTGACTTCGTTCGCACACTCATCCTTGATTGTGGCCATCGGCAAGGCGGACGGCCACATATATCGCTAGGCCCCGGCATTCCAGACGTCGGTTCTGTTTCTGGACAGAACGGGTTTCTCGGCCAGCTCGTAAAGCGGGCGCCTGATCCTCATCCGGCTACTCGAAGGCATTCATTGCAGGGTTCGACTCAACCACCTTCGTACGGGTACGTCGTAGAACTTTAGACTAGCGTACGCAACGGCGATACTCGCGCTGAGCACGACTGCGCCGGCGGGCGCCCCAAGAGATACAGGGACTTTGTCGCGCGCCACCCAGCTCGTATAGACGTATATCAGCGGATAGTGGGTGATATAGAGGGGATAGGAGAGATGCCCGAAGAACCGTGCGATCCGGATTGAGACCCCGTCGGCCCGCTGTTCGCCGGCACCCATGGCGATTACCAGCGGAAATATGACGACGACACAGATGGACTCGTACACTCCATTGATCCACAAGTGTTGTGGATCACCGAAACGGGGTAGCGCGAGGGCGCAAACAAGCACGAAACTGCAAATTGCAAAGGCGTGTCTGATGTGAATGTATTTGCCCGCGCGCATCAGCAGAATGCCCGCAAAAAACGGAAATAACACGCGGGCAAAACCAATGTGTAATTCTTTCGGATCAAGAGACCATCCACCGATCAATCCACTGCGAGGACTCGTGACGGCGACGTTCACGAGAAAACACGCCGCCAGCAGCACTAAAATGCCCAACATGCGATTGGACAGCTTGCGAATTCCGACCGCATACAAAATATTTGCAATGTACTCGAAGAAAAGTGACCAGGCCGGACCGTTGAGTGGATACATTTCTTCCCACCCACGGATGTCCAGAATGCTGCCGACGGGTACCAATGTGAATCCGATCAACATGACCAGAAGCAGCTTCCATGCCGGCGTCGAAGCGATGGCGGGAAATTCCGGACCGGCCTGAAAGTAGAACAACAACGCGCCGACGATACTTCCCATGATGACCATGGGCTGTAGCCGGATTAGCCGGCGCTTGTAAAAGTCCCAAATAGACATTGAGTCCCACCGGTCGTCGTAGGCATACGCAATTACGAAACCTGACAGAAGGAAGAAAAAATCGACCGCTAGATAGCCGTGATTGATGACCTGCGCGAATGGGTCACCCAGGGAATACGTTTCGCACAAGTGAAAGACAACCACCGTAAGGGCTGCGACGCCTCGCAAACCATCGAGTACAACGTAATGATTCTTGATCGTCATGCTACACATACTCGCCGTGGGTAAACCCTTTCATACTCAGCCAACTCGTCCTTCCAGCTCCGGATCTGAATTCGAAGCCGGCGCACTGGCGTTACGATGTCGTTCTGCGAAACGACTCAGACGCTCAGATCGGCAAGATGAGCCAATGGTGCTCGACGTCAGGTAGACGTACTTTCGTTGATCAGGCCCAGCACTTCTGTCGTTGGGCGCACGTCGCCGAATGTTCGATAGATCGTGTGCAGGGTTGCGTTGTGGGATTCGTCGTCAACGCTTGCGTTCGCAGTAGTGATCGAACGCTCCGCGAGTCTCTCCGGCAGCACGGAGCGGCCGGGAAAGAACGCGCTGGCAGCCGACTTTTCCAGGACCAGATCGTTTTCGTGTAACTCGAATCCCGACCATAGGCGCTCTGGCAGAGGACCTGTTCCGGCGGAGTTGTTGAACATCTCCGCGATGTCGTGTCCAAAGAATTCCTTAGCGCCCTCAGAAGTCTGGGCTCTTCTTGCCGGCAAGATCCACGCGATGGTGCCGCCCGCGGATCGCAACGAATGAGCAAGCGTACGGATGTTGGCGATGATGCCGCGACAGTATGGATTTTCATTGACGAAGAAGGGAATCATATCCACGACAATCAGAGCGGTGCCCGCCGGATCGACGCGCTCGAAAGCATGACGTTTGCCGCGTCGCTGATCATGGCGCGCACGTTCGCCCCCCTGGCAGCTCTGGCGCCGACCGATCGGCGTCGGTACTTGCTACGGAGATTTTCCAAGGAAGGTATGGATATCCTTCGCGGTCCGGAGCCAGATTTCGTCGAGTTCGACCTCGGCGCCAGGTGCAAGCCGGTGCGCCATCAGGTCTTAGGGGTTCGCTCCGCCGTGAGGCGCGCGCGCCCGCGCCGCTTTACGTCTGCGGCCAGGTCCCGCATGGATTCTTGCGTAATCACGCGGCCCTCACCGCGTCTACCGCTTCGCGTCCCACGAAGCCGCTAACAAACAACCCAAGCACCACAACACTTCAATCCAACACGAGCAGCTTGCTGAGGCTCAAGGCTCGTCGCTCTCGCCCTTGACGAAAAAGGGCTCCATCTCCTGGTACTCCAGGATCTTCACGGTCGCCTCTTTGGGAGCGTTGCCCTGCGCGATCGCGAGGAACGCCTGCTCCGACTGCGCCACCATCGCGCGCGCGAGGTCGTTCTTGTGGATCGAGTGGTACCTGGATGGCATGGCCCAGTGCAGCAGTGGCACGACGTAGCCAAGGACGCCCGGCGTGTTGGAGTTACCGAGAATGACGGCGGGACGGTACAGTCCAAGGAAGTCGAACTCGACGGACTCGACCGCCTTTTCCTTCTCGCCGATGATCTTCGCGTACTTCATCCCGGCCTTGGAGTCCGCGCCCACTGCTGTCATGACCCCGCACACACGAGCGCCTCCCGCCTTGGCGGCGCGGCAAAAAGCCTGCGGGTAGGCGATTTCGATCTTGCGTACCTCCGCCTCGGGCATCTTCGCGCTGCCCTTGCCGACGCCGAACGCCGCGAGCGCGACGTCGACTCCCTGGGCGTGCGGCGCAACCTCCTCCTCGACTCGGTCCATGTTGACAACCACCACCTCGGAGACCTTGGGGTCGGCGAAGGCGCCCGTCTTGCGGCGCGTCACCACCACCACCTTCTTGCACAGCGGGTTCTTGATCAGAAGCTGCGCGATGCGTCCGCCCACGTTCCCCGTCGCACCCAGCACCATCGCCGAGTACGGCGCCTTCGCCTCCGCCCGTGCGGCTGCCATCGTCACGTCACACACGCGCCGAACAAAAAATACGCGCAGTCCGCGAGCGAGTGATTTTTTGTTGGGTCGGACGATTTGTTCACATCATTTCTACCTTCGCACTCAGGCGGCGCAATCAGCAGTATTGGACAGCATGGCGCAGATAAAAACAACCAACACGGCCTGGACGGTGAGTCTCGAGGTGCAATTTGGCAGCGTCGCGCGTTGAGGTCGTGCCGAGCACCGCCTGACGCGCCAGCAGCTCTTCGAGTTCAGCCGTGATTCGAGTATTCCTCCCCAGTGAGTTGACGACAGATACGGATTACACTCCAGACCAAACAATCGCTTGATCCCGTAACGTGGGCTCAGGGGCACGCAATGTTTCCCACACGACTGACCCTTACTCAGGCTGTCTTTTCTTCTGCCGCCCTTGCGATTCTGGCGGTCAGTGCCGTCTCGCCGTCCTACGCCGGACCGAACGCCCGGGTCCTTGCGGCAGCTAAAACTTGCGAACCGAAAGCGCGGGCACTCTTGCAACAGCTCGTGCAGATTGATTCCGGCACAGGTGATGTCGCTGGCTTGGCCGCCATGGGCGCGATCCCGAAGACGGAACTGGAACATCTCGGTGCGAACGTCAAGAGCGTACCGGCGGTAGCGCCCGCTGTGGGCGATAATATTGTCGCCACACTGACGGGAACCGGTAAGGGCCATATTTTGCTCATCGCGCACATGGACACCGTTTTCCCTCATGGGACGGTGGCGCAGCGACCCTACACAGTGGTTGGCAACCGGGGTATCGGGCCAGGCGCTGGCGACGACAAGGCGGGAATCGTCAGCGCCGTGTGCGCGCTGCGCGTCCTGCGTGACGTCAATTACCACAACTACGCGCAGATCACGTTGATTCTCAACTCCAACGAGGAGACGGGTTCGGTCGGCACACGCGACCTGATTCGCGCGAAAGCCAAGGAGAGCGAAGCTGCCATCAACCGGAATTTTCCCCCGTGGCCGCGCGCCGCCTCAACAGAGGCTCTGCTCGCGCGCACAGAAACTGTATGCCGAGGTCGGCGGCAAGTTGGCCGGTGTTCCGGTTGGATCATCCGCCGACGTCGCTTTCGCGGCGGAGACTGGCACTCCCTCCATCGATGGCATTGCCATTCTGGGCGGCGGCGCCCATGGGGTCGAGGACTACGCCGATCTGTCGAGCATCGTGCCTCGGGTTTATCTGCTAACGCGTATGCTGATGGACTTGGGCCGCAATCCACCTGTAAAGCCTACCGGCAGATAGCCAACGCACGCTTAGCGGCTACTCGCCGACAGCACACGTTCCTCACCAACCGCGTGTTCGACACTTCAGGCCACACCTATCTTCCGCCGGAAAACTTGCCGTCCCAGTTCAACGAAGGTTGGTCTTCATATACAAAATTTCATCGAAAGTCGATCGGCTCAATATGGACGGAATGAACGAAGGACGCCGATAGCGCAGAGCGTAGCCCACCGTAGCGCCTCGAGAGACTAACTTGCAGATCTCCAGGGTCGCGTCGTTCTTCAAACTCAGGTAGTCGCCCGAGATCGGATGGGCAGTGGCCGACAAACCCGCAAGCACCGCGCTCGCGCTCTCTGCCGCAACCGCAAAGCGCTTGTCCTGCGCATTGATCACCGTGCGCGCTTCCTGGACGGTGCCAACATTGGTGTGCACCTCTAGACGATACCCACTCACCGCCTGTACGCCTGTTGGGGCCTGCGTACTTGCACCACGGCTCGTAATCGTTGCCGTAGTCGTGTTCTCGAACAGCCCGCCCGGTTTATACCGACACCGTCTGTCTCGCTCGACTGCTCATTGCCCCTGGCGTCCTTCTCTCGAAGGACCACATCAAACAGCCCATCTCGAGTGACGATGATGGAAGCTTCGGCGTCATCACCGGCCCACTCTCCCACCCAAAGTGAGGGCTTCGAGAAGTTGAGAGGAACAGGAGTGACCTTGGCAGGCTTCTCTGTACTGAAGGGAGGGATACGCACAGGTTCGTCTGCAGGCACATTGCCATCGACGTAGACATCCAGGTAAGCGTGGCCATCCCACTCCACCTGACCGCCGAAACCTGGCCACATCTCAACTGCCAGCCACGGCACATCCTGTATGGTGGCGCTGTCCCTGCCGTTTTTGCTCGTGCTTATCGCGATGTTGGCAGGCCTTTTATCCCGCGTGGGGATACGAATTGGGACGGCCGTGACGGGCCGCGGCTGGCTAGATATCCGGAAAAAACGAGAAGCCCATCAACAACAATTGTTAAACGCGTCTGGACAGGCAATACGGCCGCGGCTAGGCTTTAGACCCTGACCTGCAGCTGCCCAAAAACATAAGCAGTCAGTTCGAAGTGCAGCCCGATCAACGGGTTGCACGGCAAAAGGAGATCGGATGCCGTCGAGCAAACCCGCCGTCGTTCTGGCACTGCTGTGCTTGATTCTGACGACACCCGCCCGGGCGGTCTGGAGGGAGGCGACCAGCGACAACTTTATTGTATACAGCGATGGCTCCGAATCCGAGCTGGTCAGCTTCACTCAACGTGTTGAGAAGTTCGACCGGGTACTGCGCATCATGACCGGACTGCAGCAGCCCCCGGCGCCAGTGAAGGTTCGAATTTACCTGGTGGACGGCGCGAATGTGGTTCGCGAAATGGATCCGCGTCACCGGAACCTCGCGGGATTGTATACGTCGCGGCTCGGCGGTGGCTTTGCAATCGTTGATCGAGACAAGGCCCGCAACGAATACTCAACGGACGGTGAGACCGTTCTTTACCACGAGTACTCACACCACTACATGGCGCAATATTTTCCGTCTGCCTATCCCGTTTGGTACCAGGAAGGCTTCGCAGAGTATTTCGCCTCGATCAAGTTCAACAAGGATGGCGTTGCCGAAATTGGCAGACCCGAGATTCCTCGGTTGCCGGCGCTGTACAATGAGACCTGGCTGAGCACTCGACAGCTGATGACCGATACGCTCGAGGACCTGCCGGAAAGAGACTGGGACAGGTTTTATGCACAGGGCTGGCTGCTGACCCATTTTCTGTTCAGCAGCCACGACCGACACGATCAATTCAGACAGTATCTTACGTTGCGGTCGCAGGGCGTTACGCACGATGAGGCGCTGCAGAAAGCGTTTAACCTGAATGACGAGCAGCTGGGCGCGCTGTTGCGTCATTATTTCGACAAGGGGAAGGTCGTCATCAAGCGCCTGACCTCAGCAACTTTGATGCAAGAACCCAAAGTGTCGGTACGAACACTGACGCAACCCGAAGCTGATTGTCTGCTGCTGACGGTGCGTATCGAGCTCGGCGTCTCCGACGCCGAGAAAAAGAAACTACTGGAGCAGGTTCGAGCTAAGGCGCAACGCCTTGCCGGCAGTGAGTACGCGCAGATCATGCTCGGCGAAGCAGAGGCTCGCTACGGCGACCGTGCCCTTGCCCAAACACTGTTTCAGGCTCAGGTAGCTTCTACTCCCAATAATCGGCGTGCGATGTTGGACCTTGCAACGTTGGAGTTGCAGAGCGACCAGGAGGACCATGCCGCCCGGCTGGCTGCTGACCGACGTGCCCGCAGTCTTGCCGCGAAGGCCAACCGGCTCGACCCGAATGACCCGGAAGCGCTCTACCTGTTTTATCGCAGCTTCGCTCACGAAGATAACGGGCCCAATCAAAACGCCATTGATGCGTTGGCGCAGGCTTACCTGAGTTTGCCTCAGTGCCAACAATATGCACTGGCGCAGGCCCGGCAGGACTTGCACGATGGAAAAGCAGACCGCGCCGTTGCTGTGCTGAAACCGATCGCTTATTCGCCTCATGGCGAAAAGTACGCGCGGCAGATGCGGGCATGGATACAAGACATCGAGGCGAAAAAATCGCCGGCGCTTGCCGATTCGACAGCGGAAGAGCCATCAGACGAGAAGAAATAGCGAAAGTTACAGTTCCCTCCGCCCTCGCCCAACCGCCGGATCATGGCGCGCCGCGCCGGAAGCGGATCAATCTTCAGCTGACTTGCCGAAGGTCCGTTCACGCCCCAGCCGGGCTCAGCCCCCGTGCTTCGCGCCGCAGGGGTATCAAGAGATGATACCGCCGAGCGCAAACCACGCGACCCGATAACTAGATTGTTGCAAGCGGGCCGGGTGAAATGCAGGATGCCTGCCAGCCAATTCAGTAACGGCGCGAAGATAGAGACTATTAAAGGAATTGGGGTCATTTATGCTCGACGAGACATTCCGGGAAGTCACCCGGGGGGTAACGTGGCGGAACCACTGACGCGCGTCGAGGCGCAGGCGCGCGCCGAGCAGATTCGGGTCTTCGCGCTCGAGTTGGCGCACTTGGAGGCGTCTCAGGTTGTCTCATTGTCCGATGAACAACGGCGGAGCATCCACGAGCACCATCAGAGTGTCATTGCCTCGCTATCAGACCAATTCGACATTGATCGCGATATGCGCTCAAAGCAGCTCTCATTGGGAATGCGCATCGCCTCGCTCCTCGGTGCGATTGCGCTGGCGGCCAGTGTCTTCTTCCTCTTCTATCAGTTTTGGGGCCGCCTCGGCACGGGGCTTCAGATCACCACGCTGATTGGCGCCTCGAGCCTAACCTACTGGGCCACGCTCCGGATCCGGAGGAAGGATGACACCGGATACTTCACGAAGCTCGCCGCCTTAGTGACCTTTGTCTGCTTCGTATTGAACATCCAGATGATGGGGGAGATTTTCAATATCACCCCTTCCGACAAGGCGCTCCTCCCGTGGGCGGCCTATGCCGTCTTGCTGGCCTACATGTGTGACCTGCGCCTACTGCTGGCCGCTGGCTTGCTGTGTATCACGGCGTTCATTGCGGCACGCGCAGGCGAGTTCCAGGGCCTCTATTGGCTGGACTTTGGCGAAAGACCGGAAAACTTCTTTCCCGCCGCGATCGTGATGTTCATCATTCCCCTGCTGCTCAACCAGGCCCGATACGCAGGCTTCGCCCAGATTTACCGGCTCATGGGATTGCTCAGTTTCTTTCTCCCCGTGCTGGTGCTTGCCCACTGGGGAGACGGCAGCTATCTGGCGCTCCAACCGCAGACCATTGAACATCTGTATCAGGCGTTGGGATTTCTCAGCACGGGGGCGGCAACAGCGCTTGGGATTCGCAAGCACTGGCCCGATGTCGTCAATACGAGCGTCACCTTCTTCATCGTGTTCCTGTACACCAAATTCTACGACTGGTGGTGGGAGCTGATGCCGAAATACCTCTTCTTCCTCATGCTGGGACTCACGGCGTTGCTGACGCTCTTCGTCCTCCGCCGGCTGCGGTCCGAGGGACCCACCGATTTACAGACGAAGGTGAGCGCATGAACCGATCCCACGTGTGGCTCATAGCAGCCGGAGCCCTCGTACTGGCACTCACCAACGCCGTCGTGCTCGTGGGCGTTGCGTCCAACAGACGACAGCCTCCCGACAGTCTCCTTACGCTCACTGAACGAGAACTTGGACCACAATGGAGTTGGATGTGGCGGGAAGGTGAGAACAGTGGCTCGAGTCTTCGATTACAGTATAGAGTTGAGTCGGGCCGAACGTTGAGATCGGCGGAGATTGACGAGGAGGAAACGATCTCGCCCTACGGCAATTTCGGGCCGATTGCGTGGCTTGACCGGGATAAGCTTGCCGCACTGGGTTTCGACGTTTCGATGCCACCAACTTTCGCCGATAGGGATACTCATTACGATCGCATGCTGGGCCGCGATGTGCTCCTGGTCCTCGAGCTTGATGGGCCTGCGCGCGCCCGAGCGCTTCAGGCCGCTCGCGATCTCCTCGCCCATCGGGAACGCGAGATCGCCGGCAATCCAGAGCGTCAGGGAAGTGCACAGCGGCTACAGAGCGCGCAACAAGCTCTGCAGCGCGAGGAACATGAAGCGAGTCGACTGTTCATTGTTGACGCCGGCCTCGATCAGACCACTTTGCGTCAGCGCTACGCCGACCGCACCCATTATGCGATTGTTCATGGGCACATCCGCCCGTTTGTGATGCGCGATGGGACATCTGCCAAGCTCTACGGCGCCGTGACCACCGTGCGCTGCGAAAGCATCAACGTGCCACTTCAATTCCTAGCGACGGTTCCGCTTGATCACCCCGCGAACGTAATAGCGATGGACCCGGCGCGCGCAGAAAGGAAGCATCCCTTTAATTTACAGGTCGCGTTCGGAAGCCACCTCGAGCCCTGGATCGTGTCTGTCCATGCCGGACCAACGTGACGGAGGCGGCACCAAAATTCGCCCAACACAAACCTCCCCAAACCGCCCGACTTACGAGGCGCGTAGCGCCGACCATAGATGGAGAAACTCCCCGCCCTTCCGACCTGAAATTGGCTCCATCGCCCCCTGTGCAGCCAGCCACTCATCGAAGGACTCCCGGGCTATTTTGCTCAACGCTTTCGAAAACGTTTGTTGATCGGTCCGATACAGGCAGTGCCGAATCACCGTAAACGAATCCAACACGCGTCCGACCCGGTTGCAGCGGCGGCGCGGCAGCGCCGTCCGCTGCAACCGATTGTCAGGCGTCATTGTGCCCTTGGCGCCGGAGTACAACATGGGTGGCTTTCTCCGACGCAACGAACTGAACGCATTCGTAT
>Ga0137415_10001189_pt1 | contig 25782 bp, 25 predicted proteins | sample CZODoug3_1_1_16f_FD_183082 | JGI IMG/M metagenome (GOLD analysis project Ga0137415, IMG submission 183082) | Vadose zone soil fungal communities from Angelo Coast Range Reserve, California, USA - CZODoug3_1_1_16fungal (Hybrid Assembly) | ecosystem: Environmental > Terrestrial > Soil > Vadose...
GACGAGCCGTTCGGAAACGGATCGGGCCGAGTTCGAAGCGGCGGGCGATCCCGGCCGTCAGAGCGCCGCTGCGGCCTGGTCCGCTTTCTACGAGAGCGCGAGGTCCGACTTCGTCGAAACCTACGATCAGGACTTGCTCGGCGCGTTCGCGAAACTGCAGAATCGCAAAAGGATTGAAATCATCGTGTCAGCGGCTACCCATGGATACTTGCCCCTCCTGGGTCGTGATGAATCGATCAACGCACAGCTTGCCACCGGCATCGCCAGCTACCAACGGTGCTTCGGTCGACGCCCCCGTGGCATCTGGCTTCCGGAGTGTGCCTACCGCCCGGGGTACAACTGGTCTCGTCCTGTGGGACCGGCGAGGGCGTGGCTCCGTCCCGGTCTGGAGGAGCTCGTTGGCCGCCAGGGGCTTCGGTACTTCTTCGTCGACACCCACCTCGTCGCTGGGGGCGCGCCCATCGGCACCTACGAAGACCGGTTCGAAGAGCGTCGTCTCGACGCGACTCGCGACGGAACGGGCCTGTCTCCGAATGATCCGTACGCGCTCTCTTCACGGGGGCGGCGGAAGGTCGCGATCCTTGCTCGGGACCCGAGGTCCAGCGTCCAGGTCTGGAGTTCGGACTACGGATATCCCGGGGACGGGGCCTACCTGGAATTCCATCGCAAACACGGGATGGACGGCCTCCGATATTGGCGCGTCACGGACCGGCGCCTTCCCTTGCGGGAGAAGGTCCCTTACGATCCGGAGGCCGCGAAGGAGCGAGCCGACGCCCATGCGGACCACTTCGCATCCTTGGTGATCGGGACCCTTCGGGAACATCGGGAGGCCACGGGCCGAACCGGCGTCGTCGTCGCGCCGTTCGACACCGAGCTCTTTGGCCATTGGTGGTTCGAGGGCCCGCGGTGGCTCGAGGCGGTTCTCCGAAAACTCGAAGGACAGGTCGACGTGGTCACGGCTTCGGACTTTCTCGCGGCGCATCGTCCCCGTTCGACGATCCGTCTTCCGGAAGGTTCGTGGGGCCAGGGAGGCCATCATTGGGTCTGGCTCAACGACAACACACGATGGATTTGGGAGGCTGTCTACCGTGCTGAAGATGCGTTCATCGACGTCTTGCATGCGACTCGATCGCACAAGGATCCGACGGTACGCCGGATCGTCACGCAACTCGCACGCGAACTTCTCCTCCTAGAAGCGTCGGACTGGCCCTTCCTCGTAACGACGGTCGCCGCCAAGGATTACGCCGAGGGCCGAGTGAAGGAGCACGTCGGGACCTTTGATCGACTCCGAACGGTGCTCGAGCGCGCGAAGGAAGGGACCTTGGCTCCCGACGACGCGTCGTGGTTGGTCGCCGTGGAAGAGCGCGATTCTCTGTTTCCGGACCTGAATCCCGAATCATGGACCCTCGAATCGTGAGGTCCGATGTCCACTCTCTCCTTTCATTTCCATGGTTACCAGCCAGGCGACATCGTACGGTGGCGGGAGCCCGATCCGCTACGACGGCAGACCTTCGAGGAACGGCAGTCGCCCGTCGCCCTCCGAATCGGGTCGGAGCGCATCGAAGGCAGGAATTGGACCGATGCCGTCCTTCGTACGTACGGGCGTATGGGGTCCCTTCTTCTTCGGGCGTCGGACTCGGCCTCGGTAGACATTGAGCCCCAGACCCTGGCATGGCTCCTGGAGCGCGATCCATCTGCATATCGTGAGATCATGACTGCCTACCACCGCGGCGTGGTGGGCCTCGTGATGACCCCGCCGTTCCACCCGATTCTTCCCCACCTACATCGACAAGAACGGGAGGCTCTCTTCGACATGATGATCGATTTCTACTCGCCCCTCCTTCGACGCACGGAGAGCCGCCCGACTGGGCTCTGGCTCCCCGAGGCTCTCTACTCTCGCGAGACGATGGACAGCTTCCGTGAATCGATGCGGCAGGCAAGCGTGGAGGACGACGCGGTCGCGGACTCGATTCGGAGTGCTTACCTAATTGCCGACGCACGCCAGTTTGCCCGTCCGCCCGAACCTGGCCAGGCGTGGGCTCGGATCGAGTCGACCGAACGTCTTCTGGCGATCGGGCGCGACCATCCGTTGAGTGGAGAGTTCGCCTTCGGAGCGACGACGGCATCGGAGTTCTCGGGTTCCGCGCGTTCCCGCGGTAGCGGATCCGTGCTCGTTGCGAACGACCTCGAATCCTTGCTCGCCAACCCTACGCAGGCAGAACGGTTCGAAGCGATCGTCCGAAGTCTCCGCGAGGGTGGCGTCCAGGTCGTCCCGCCGAGTCCACCTACGGATCCTCCGACATTGGCTCTGGTCGATTACTCGAGTTGGTCGGATTACGACGACATGCTCTCCGGCGGAATCACGTCGGACACGCGATGGACCGGGCTTCGGCGATCCGATGGACTCGTGGTGTCGCGCGTGCATCGGGGTCGACCTTTCTCCCAGCTATGGAAGTATGCCTTTACCCTCGCGACCGAGCGCGTTGAAACCGCCGTTCGCCGGAGGGCCCTCCACTTGCTCCGATCGGCGGGTGTGGCCCGACGTGCTCAGGTTTTGCGTCGACTCGCGGTTTCCTATGGACGTCACTGGTTCCGCGAGCACTATCAGGCCCAAGGAGTCTCGACGAAGGAGACCGACTTCGCGCGATCCGCCGAGGACATCGTTGGAGGCAAGCTGGACATCGAGGTCGCAGGCTTCCTCGCTCGCGGCTACGTCCTGATGCTCATGGGGACACGGTCCGACCCGAGGTTCTGGGACAATCCGGACACGAGAGTCACATTTCAGAACGTCGTGCTCCTAGTGCAGGCCCTCAAGGATCTTGCCGAGGCGAGCGTTCGGGCCAAGGATCTCGAGCGCGCGGAGGCGCTAGGGCGCCTTCTCCAGGCGACGTTCCTCGAGTTCTCCGAATGGCATGAGCGCGGAGAGTTCGCCGCGCTCCAAACCACCCCCGCTTGGGAAACGACCGAAGTCGCCTGGTACGCCTCCCTGGAGTCCGAGGTGCCGCAGCGTTCTCCAGCCGACGTGATAAAACGAGCGGCGATGTTTGCGTTGGCGCCCGAGGGAGCATGGCCCGGTGGAGACCCGGTGCTTTCGATCGAGGAGATCGTCGCCGACTCAGGCCATATCGCGGGTGAGGCGCACGGCGAATGGAAGAACCCGGGTTGGTGCGAGCATCGACCTGGGTGATCCCGCACCGGAACCTTCATCGTCGCCGCTACGTACTTCTCCGTCGGCATGAAGGCGTCCGTCTTCACATGGGAGTATCCGCCGGCCATCTATGGGGGCGCGGGCGTCCACGCGAAGTACCTTACGATGGCGCTCGCAAAACGCATCAAGGTCGAGGTGCGGACCTTGGAGGTCGGCTCCCCTCCGAAGGTCGAAGGGGTGAACGTGCTCCGATATCAATCGACCCTCCGAGGACTCGCGACGGGCGATCCGAGGATCCTCAAGGCGCTCCAGGTCCTGTCCTTCAACATGAACATGGTCGCGGATCCGATCGATGCCGCGATCGTGCACACGCACACGTGGTACACCAATTTCGCGGGGGCGATGGCGAAGCGTATCTATGGCCCCAAGCTCGTGGCCACTGTCCATTCGCTCGAGCCCTGAGGCCTTGGAAACGGGAACAGCTCGGCGCCGGGTACGAGCTGAGTTTGTGGATGGAAAGGGAAGGCTTGCTCGCCTGTGACGCGGTCATCGCCGTCTCCAAGGACATGAAGGCGGACATCCAGAAGGCGTATCCGATTCCCGCGTCGAAGGTGGCGGTGATTCACAACGGCGTGGATCCGCAGAAATATTACCCGCGAGACGGCCTCGAAAGCCTCGCGAAGTTCATGATCCGAAAGCCGTATGTGTTCTTCGTCGGTCGACTCTCCCGTCAAAAGGGCATTTTCGATCTGGTCGCCGCGATCGACCACGTTCCGGAGGGCACCACGCTCGTCCTGGCGACGGGCAAGCCGGACACCCCGGAAATCGAAACGGATCTTCGGTCCGCGATCAAGTCCCGGAACGATGTCGTCTGGATTCGGGACATGCTCGAGGACCACGACCTCGTGAATCTGTACAACGAGGCGGCCGTGTTCGCATGCCCTTCCGTCTACGAGCCATTCGGGATCATCAACCTGGAGGCGATGGCCTGCGAGACGCCGGTTGTGGCGACCCGGGTCGGCGGCATCAAGGAAGTCGTCGTGGACGAAGAAACCGGTCTCCTCGTCCCGCCCGGTGAACCCGCGAAATTGGGCCGAGCGATCACACGAATCCTCGAGGACCCCACGACCGCCGCGAAGATGGGGAAAGCGGGCCGGCGCCACGTCCTCAAGCTCTTCACCTGGGACCGGATCGCGGCCAAGACCCTGGAACTGTATCGGTCGTTGACGTGATGGCTTCGCGATTCGACGATGCGGTCGCAGCGACGGACCGGGCGCTGCGTGCCTCTCGTCCGATGCGGACGTGGTTGGGGTCGCTCCGGTGGTGCGGTGACTCGATTCGCGGCACGACGGGGCTCACGGTGAAAGATCGGGCCATCCTGTCGGAATCCGGCATCGAGGCGATTGTCTTCTTCCTTGTCCACGCGACGGATCCCGACATGGGGGCACGTCCGCTTCACCTCCCGGTCTCCATTGCTTCCGCCCGACTTGATCCGGCGGCGTTCGAACTGGAAGCGGACCATCACACCTTCTACATCATGGAGGCGGAGCGGCGCGAGAGCTTCGCGCGTTTCGCCGTGGACGCGTTTCGACGAGCGGCGAAAATCCCGACCCAAGCAGGAGATTCACTCAATTTCCACGGGGAAGACATTGGTGCCTTTCGTGGAGTCTCGGTGATCACCGGGGGTGACACATCGAACATGGTCCTTCGGATCACGACGGCCTCGGGAGACATCGTCCTGAAGTCGTACAAGTTCCTCGACACGGGGAATCGGGAGCCCGACATTCTCGCTCGGCTCCACGCCCGCAAGTTCCCGTACGTGGCCCGTCTCCTCGGCGAGGTCGCACTCGGACGTGGCCCGGATCGCCTCGTACTCGGAGTGGCGACCGAGCACATCGATGCGGACGACCTGTTCGCCTGGTTGTGCGATGGTTGGCGGAGGTCTGTGGCTCGGGAGCTCGGCCCAGACGAGGATTTTGCGGAGGCGACCCGTCATCTCGCCTCCGATCTCGGAGAGGCCACAGCGGCGTTGCACGAAGCCCTCATCGACCGCCATCCAGGCTTCTGGCACCCGGAGCCCTTCACCGAAGAGGACTTCCGCGACGTCTTCAAATCGGCGACCCGATCCCTCGGAGCCGCCCTTCGGCGACTCGGCCAACTCGCTCGGGCCGAGGAACCGGGACTCGCGCAATCCGCTCGGACGGCCAGGGCCCAACTCCTCGAGCTGCGCGCTCCGATTGAGGAGACGCTGCGGCATCTCGAGGCGCACGTCGGCGGGGTCAAGAGCGTGATTCACTCGGACTTGCACTTGGCGCAAGTGCTGCGGCGACGGACGGACGGCGCCCTTCGGTTCATCGATTTCGAAGGGGAGCCAGAGCGAGGGCTCGGTGAACGGGGGCGGAAACTGCCTCCCCTCCGCGACGTCGGTAGCATGATCCGCTCCTTTGCATACGTCCGGCATTACGTGATTCGCGATCTTGCGAGCGATGTCTCGCCTCCAGCGCCACCTCCCAGGGCGGAGATTTTCGCCGGTTCGCAAGGGGCCGTGCTGGACCAGCTCGCGGGGTGGGAACAGGACATGCTCAGACGGTTTACGGGCGCATACCTCTCCCACTCGACGCTCCATCACTCCGCCGATCCAAAGGAGGCGACCCGCCTCATCCGGGGCTGGGCAATGGAGAAAGCCCTGTACGAACTCGAATACGAGCTCAAGCATCGAGTCGCGAACTTTCCGATCCCGCTCGAGGGCATCGGGGTCCTCGCGAGCGATTCCGGCAGCCTGAATTGACCAATTTGGCTGGAGAACCAGATCGCGGTCGGTCACTTCGTGACCACTTTCCTCCAGATACGTCATCACGTGTGACCATCGTTTGCCCGTCCGAGGCGGGACGAATGATGACGTGGTTCCTCGGCCAAGGGCGCCACATCGAGATTCGGTAGCTTCAGAGGCGAGCATGGCTTCGCGCGGAATTCGTCCGCGTCGAGGCGCGGCGGAAACTGCGGGGACTTTAAGCCCCGGACCTGGGATGGGGAGTACACATGGGGGAAGGCGACCTTCGGGACGACGTGCGAGAGCTCCGCAAGCAGGTGGAGGCCTTGCGCGAAATCTTGGGCAAGGTCGCCGAGCCATACCGCGAGATTGCCGGCTACCTTGATCAGCTCCAGACGATTTCTCGAGGATACTTTCGCCTCCTAGATTTGTATGCGAAACATGGCTCCGTGTCCCCGGACCTCGTCATCCCAGGATTGAAGGACGACATCTCGAAACACATCGTCACAGCCCTCTTCGAGAAAGGGGATCGCAACATTTCCCAAATCACGGAGGCCGTGAAAGGAAAGCGGGGAACGGCCTCGCGGCGGATTGTTCGGCAACGCATCCAAGAATTGGAAGGGAAGGGCGTGCTGCTCTCGGCGCCAGGGTCGCGGGGCCGAACGTATCGGGTATCGCAGGACATTGTCGAGAAGTGGTCACAAGTGCTCGGTTTCCCCAAATACAAGGACCAGCCTGTTGAGGACAAGGAAACGCAAGGTGATACGGATGTCAGATAGCAAGGAAAGGGGGCGCCAATTGGAGCCGGAGAACGTGAAGGAGATCTTCGCCATTTTTTCGGAGAAGGTGCCGGTCCTCTTGAACAGCCTAACGGAATCGATCTACGGAAAGGACGCGTCCGCGAAGTTCGGGACCGCGGTCGCGAATTTCTTCACGACGTTGAAGAAGAGCGGGATGACCGATGAGCAGGCGTTCAAGCTCACCGAGCAGTACATGTCTTCCCTGAACTTGGGCGGAATCATCGCGAAGGCCGTGAGCCACCGTGGCGAAGGCGAGGAGTGATGACCCGCAACCGCAGCGGCTTGCCGGTCTTCCTAGTCGCCGCGATCCCCGTCGCGGCGGTTCGCATCGGGGTCGGATTCCTCCGCTTCCAAGCGCGTCGGAAGCGAGGCGTCCGGAGCTTCCGTGCCACTTTGATTCAGAATGGAATGCCGCGCGACCGGGCCTCCATCCTGGCTCAAAGCTACCACGACGCGGGTTCCCTCCGGAGGATTCTCCGCGGACCAGAACTCCCGAGTGAGCGCGCTTAGCACCGGGACATGCTCGCGGGCGGGGAATAGTCTGTCTCGGACGACCGACCTCGCCCGCATTCGAAACCGCTGGCCGCCCGAGCAAGATGATCACGCTCCGAGCACTCGGGGTCCTGTCGCGGGTCGGTTGAGGCCTTGGGAGTCGCCGGTGGAGGGGGCGGATTGGTTTCCCCTGCCATAGTGGGTCCGTCCGGATTTGAACCGGAGTCTAGTGGTCCCGAACCACCAAGGATAGACCAAGCTACCCCACGGACCCAAGATGGCCCGCGAAAAGTAGGCCCGCGTATAAGCGTTGTGCGAAGAGCCGTATTCGGTCGCACCTGCTTTGCAGCGGGGTTGCACAAGATTGCCCCCGTTCGCGATTCAGAGGCTCCTGACGTTGTCGGCATACGCCGATAGTGTCTTCGACACGCTTATATATCGCTCATTTTCTCGCTCGCCGCATGCAGTTCCCGCTGCGCGAAAAAATCGCGGGTGAGATCGCCCTTTCCGAGCAGCCAGGGAAGACGATGCGGAAATGGAGGGAGGAGCTGCGGATCTCGCAGACGGACCTTGCCCATCACATGCGCGTTTCGCCGAGCGTGATTAGTGACTACGAGGCGGGTCGGCGCACATCTCCAGGAATCAAGACGATCCATCGTCTCGTCGACGCGCTCATCGACATTGACCAGAGGACGGGGCAGAAGCTCTCGAAACGGTTCGAAGAGTACTCGGACGTGATTCCCTCGATGCGCGACTGGTCGGTCGGCATGCGGGCGGGCGACTTTCTCCGCCGGATCGAGGGGAAGCTCCTCACGCAGAAGCTCAACACGCGACGCCTCGTGAATGGCTACACGGTGATCGACTCGATCAAGGCGATCACGACCCTCGACGCGACGGACTATCTCCGCATCTACGGTTCCACGAGCGAGCGAGCCCTCTGCTTCACCGGCGTCAAGTATGGGCGATCGCCCATGATCGCGATCAAAGCGCACCCGCTCAAACCGGCGATGGTCGTGTACGTGCAACCGGAGAACATCGATGAGCTGGCGATGAAGCTCGCGGAGCTGGAAGGCATCCTCCTCGCCCGAACGGAACTCGACCAAACGGAACTGATCTCGAGGCTGGAGCGGATTTCATGAAGACGGGGATCGTGAGTTACGGAGCATACATTCCCCGCTATCGGATTCGACCGAAGGACATCGGCACGGTCTGGGGAGCCGACGGCGAAGCGATGGGCCGAGGACTGAACATCCGAGCGAAGAGCGTTCCTGGGCCCGACGAGGACGTGATCACGATCTCCGTGGAGGCCGCGAGGGCGTGCATGGCCAAGGTCGACATCGATCCGACGGAGATCGGCGCGATCTACGTCGGGTCCGAGTCACATCCCTATGCGGTCAAGCCGACCGCGACGATCGTCGCCGAGGCAATCAGCTCGGCCCCGGTGATGACGGCGGCGGACTTCGAGTTCGCCTGCAAGGCGGGCACGGCCGCGATTCAGACGACCATGGGCCTGACCTTGTCGAAGATGATGAAATACGGTCTTGCGATTGGTTCGGACACGAGCCAGGGGGCTCCGGGGGACGCCCTCGAGTACAGTGCCTCCGCAGGGGGGGCGGCCCTGTTGATCGGCCTCGAGCGCGTCGCCGCCGAGATTGCCCACACCGTCTCGTATACCACGGATACTCCGGACTTCTGGCGCCGCGAAGGACAACGGTACCCGAGTCATGGCGGTCGCTTCACCGGCGAGCCGGCCTACTTCAAACACGTCAGTGCGTGCGCGCAGCTGCTGTTCAAGCGTGCGGGGACGACCGCGGAGGACTACGACTATGCCGTTTTCCATCAGCCGAACGGGAAGTTCCCCGTGCGGGCCGCCAAGCAACTCGGGTTCAAGGAAGGCCAGATCGACACGGGCCTGTGCGTCCGCGAGATCGGGAACACGTACAGCGGGGCGATCATGGTGGGCCTGTGCGCGATCCTCGACGAAGCCGAGGCCGGAGACCGCATCTTCGCGGTCGGGTACGGCAGCGGCGCGGGTTCCGACGGTTTCGATTTGACCGTCACCGACGAGATCACGAAGCTCCGTCGCGATGCGACCCCCACGATCAAGGAAATGATCGCGGACCAGGTGTTCCTCGACTATGCGACGTACGCGAAGTACCGCGGCAAGATCCTGATGCGGGAGGCCTGAGCCGGTGCGGGACGTCGCCGTGATCGGTGTCGGCGAGACCGAATTCGGCGAGCTGTGGGATCGCTCCTTCCGGGACATCGGGATCGAGGCCGGCCTGAAGGCCATTCAGGATGCGAAGATCCGCTCCGAGGACATCGACGCGGTCTACATCGGGAACATGTCCGCGGGGAAATTCATTGATCAGGAGCACGTTTCCGCCCTCGTGGCGGACTATGCCGGGCTGGCGGACATGCACTTGCCGACGGTTCGAGTGGAGGGCGGGGGCGCATGCGGCGCCATCGCGTTGCTGCAAGCGCGCCTGGCGATCGCGTCCGGCATGCACGACATCGTGGTCGTGGGCGGCGCGGAGAAGATGACGGACGTGGGCGACGTCCAGGCCGCGGAAATCCTGTCCTCCACGGCGGACCAGGAATGGGAGAGCGTCTTTGGGGCGACCTTCGCGGGCCTCTATGCCATGATGGCCCGCCGGCACATGTACGAGTTCGGCACGACACCGGAGCAGCTGGCTGCGGTCGCCGTGAAGAACCACAAGAATGGCGCCCTGAATCCGGAGGCCCAGTTCCAGAAGGAGATCACGATCGAGACCGTGCTGCAGGCTCCGCGGGTCGCGGAACCGCTCGGCGTTTTCGACTGCGCTCCACTGTCCGATGGAGCGGCCGCCGTCGTCCTGTGCGAGATGCAGAAGGCCCGGAAGTTCAGCGACACGCCGATCCGTATCGCGGGCTCGGGCCAGGCGAGCGACTTCCTCGCCCTGCATGACCGGCGAGACCTGACGACCCTGGACGCGACGGTGATCGCGGGCAAGCGGGCGTTTCATGAGGCCAAGCTTCAGCCGAAGGACATCCAGGTGGCCGAAGTCCACGACAACTTCACGATTTCCGAGATCCTCGCGATTGAGGACCTTCGGTTCATCGAGAAGGGCAAGGGCGGACCCGCTACCGCGGAAGGGCTGACCGCGCTGAACGGCAAAATCTCCGTGAACACGTCCGGCGGGCTGAAGGCCCGGGGACAACCGGTCGGGGCGACGGGCGTCGCTCAAGCCGTCGAGATCGTTCGGCAGTTGCGTGGGGAGGCCGGCAAACGCCAGGTGGTCGGGGCGCGCCACGGGCTCACCCACACGTTGGGCGGGACCGGGGCCACCGCGGTCGTCCACCTCTTCGAGCGAGGGGATTGAGATGGCCATTCCCCGATTCTGGCGGGAGATCCAGAGCCGTTACAACCTGATCGGGACGAAATGCGGCAGCTGCGGAAAGGTCGACTTCCCTCCCCGGGCCATCTGCCCAGTCTGCGGTCGCAAGTCGATCGGTAAGATGCAGCGCCTGCGGCTCGGCGGGAAGGGGACCGTCGTCACGTACACGGTCATCCACGACGCACCGGCCCAGTTTGAGATGCAGAAGCCGTACGTGATGGCGATCGTCGAGATGGACGAGGGCGTCCGGCTCACCACGCAATTGATTGACGTGAAAGCCGAGGACGTGACAATCGGCATGAAGGTGCAAGCCTCCTTCCGGAAACTTGGTCAAGAGGGGGAGGCGGGCGTCATCCACTACGGCTACAAGTTCCGGCCCGCGATTTGATCCCGACGTCGGGTCTTCCGGCCCGAATCGCAGTCCCGGTCCGTGTTCTCAGAATCAAATTCGGTCCGAACACTTGCCCTTTATGTCGCAACACGACATTCCTGTTGCGGGGAGTGGAGGAGCGAAGAAGCGACCGCGGTCGCACGCCGAAGAGGCGAGCCCAAAGCCGTCATCAACACCTGCGAAAGTACCGCCAAGGCACGTTTCGTTCGCGAGGCTCCGGACATTCTTCCGGCGCTCGCCACCGCCGGCCTTGCTCATGCGCCAGCCGGTCGCGCCCTCCGTCGTCCTTGCCTGCGAGCACTGCGGCTTTGACTATACGGTGACCCGCATCGAGGTGGGTGGAGGGAAAGAGGCGAACATCTGGTCGTGCGACTGCGGGAGTCGATACATTCCTCCCGGCGGAGTCCCCACGTCCCAGCTCGTCCGCCCCTGAGCGGTCTCGCTAAGGGCACGGCATCGGCACGTCTTTCGCGGCGCGGCTAGGGTCTCGAGGTCGGTACTCGGGCGCCGGTCGTCGCGGGTCGCCGCGTCCGGACCCAATACAGGCCCACCGCGATGTAGATGACCAAGAATGTCCCGAGGATCGCCGTCCAGATAGAGATCACGAGGGGACCGGACATCGCGCGCAACGAGTACCGCCACGTGAGGAGCGCCAGGGAAAGGAACCCGACGCCTGCGAGTACCCGTGCGAGCGCGCCGAACCGATTGCGGTCGAGGATCCAGCGAAGGCCCGACGTGAGGAAGTTGGACAGGCCGAGGAGCCCGAAGAAGAGGACCCCGCTCGTGATGATTCCGTCCGGGGGGCGGACGAACAGGTCGTTTCCGACGATCAAGTCCCGCCAGGACCCGAAATCGTTGAGCAGTTTCGTGTTCAAGGTGAAGACGATGCCGACGATCAAGAGGAAGAACGCCACCCCGATGAGGCCCACGAAATCCGGGCGACGTTCGGGGAACGCCCGAGCCACCGGCGGGAGCGGTTTGAGCGCCCGTGGGGAGATCGGGGCCTGCGGGGCCGTGGGAGAGGGGGGCATCCCCGTACGATCGGGAAGAAGGGAACCGCAGTAGACGCAGAAGGCGACCTCCTCGTCGTTCTCAGTGCCGCATTTCGGGCATCGCACGCGTTCCACCCGGGGTCCTCCGATGTCGGGTAGGGCGTTTAGAACTTTCGTTGCCTCAAACTTTTCCGGGGACGTTCTCTCCGTTCGCGCATCGACGCCCAGGATTTCTCCGAGTTCCTCGATGTCGAGCCGGCTCTTCACGTCCTTCCCGGTGAGGACTTGCAGGTTCCGCTCGAGGAGGGCGAGCTCCCGCGGTTCGAGCGTCTGCGGACGGAACGCAATCAGCACGATCGCTTGGGTCCCCATCGTGAATTCGTTGAGATGTTCGACGAACGCGAGGAGGGTTGGTTGAAACCCGTTGTGAAGGATCACGTACTCGAGGCCATCGATCAGCACGAGACCCGACGAACCGTGCTCTTGGATGAACTGCTGAATCGCCTTCGCAACGGAGGCCATCGCGTTCGCGCTGAAGTGGTCCTCCCCCGGCACCTCCGCGAGCCATCCGACTCGGATCTTCGCCGGTGCGAATCTCGTTCGGACCTTTTCAGGATGCATGCGGGAGATGCAGAAACCGGCTTCCAGTTCGGGCAGCAGCCGGGTGAAGAGCCGATAGGCGGTCTCCGAGGTCTCGTCTTCGAGGAGATAGCAGACCCCTCTCCGCATTCGCATCGGAACCCTGGCCCCGGGGACGCCACCCTCGCACCGGACTGCAGCCGCCTACAGGGAGCGGGGTATGAGGAAACGCATCCTTCTCTCAGACCCATCTCGCAGGCGGCCTATCCGACTTCCGTCGATTCCCCCTCCGTGCGGGCGGCCCGGCCCTTGAACGGCGTAGGCTTCGAGGCAGATAAATCATCCGTACCGCCACTAGCATGGAGTGCGCTCTCCACGTCGAATCGCAGAGAGTGGGTGAACTCGGCCGCTTGATTTGTGGGATTCGACTCATTCGCCCGAACGGCGAAATCCCGGTCGAACCCGGAAATCCTCACAAGGCCGGGCCGGCGTTCCGACCCAACAAGTGTTCGCGCGCGAGGCCGAGAGGCGGTGCCCCGAGGGCGAGGAACGCATCGTGGAATTCCCTTGCTCCTGCCTTCGGATGTTGTTTCTCCCAGTCGGCCCGCAGCTTTTGGATCATCAGCTTCCCCAGCGTGTAGTTCAGATATCCGGGGTCCCACGTACCCCGTTTCGCCTCTCGTTCCGCCGGGAGCCGATCGAGGTACGCGTTCTTCATGAAGAACCGAGTCGCGTCCTCCCAAGACCACCCGGCCGTGTGCATGCCGACCGAGGCGAGGTAGCGGCAATCCCGAAGGAGGGCATCTTGCAGCATCGCCAGCTTGAGTCGGTCGTCACCGAAGCCTTCCTCGACCATCATCGCCTCGCAATAGTGGGCCCAACCTTCCGTGAACGCGTAGGAGTAGTAGCTCTTCAAGACGGTCGATCCGACCCGCATGCGGTGGAGGAAGTGCACGTAGTGGCCGGGGTAGCACTCGTGGACGGAGATGTTCCGGAGCGTCGTGTAGTTCAGGTGCCGGAGCCACTCCTCCTTCTTCTCGGGCGTCCAAGATTCCTCGGTCGGCGTCACGTAGTAGTAGGCGTCCTTCGCGACCTTCTCGAAACTTCCTGGCGGGTTCATCGCCGCCGTGGCGAAGCGGTAGAACCGGGGGGTCTCGATGACCTTCGCTCTCTCCTCGGAAGGGACCGTCACGATGTCGTGATCGATCAGGTATCCGCGGATCTCCTCGAGCATCTCGCTTGTGTCCTCGATCAGACTCGCTTCGCTCGGATGGTCCCGTTCCATGTCTTCGAGGACTTCCTTGGGCTCTTTGGATGGACCGATCTTCTTCGCCGTCTCATGGAAGGCGGCCTGGTTCGCCTTCATGTCCGAACGGCCGACCTCGGAGAGGCGTTCCAGCGGAATGTGGGCGAGGTGTTCGGCGAAGATCATCCGCTCGTACTTGCGCCGGCCGAGTGCGAATTCCGTCTTGATGCGCGGCTTGTAATCCGTTTTGAGCTCATGCACGAGGGCCTTCAGTTCCGACTTGGCGGTCTCGTTCGTCCGTTCCACGAACGTCCGAACACCGGGGGAAGCGTCTCGCAAGTGGTCCGGCAGTTCCCGCGAATATGCGTCGAGGATTCCCGTCGCAGCCATTTCTGCCATTTCGTAGCACGTGTCGGCAAGGCGCCGGTCGATCGTTCCACGGAAGGCCTTCAGGAACGCGGGGATTTGCGTTTGGAGTTTTCCTACCGAACGGAGACGCCGCTCGAGGGGCGCGTACGTCCGCAAGAGGTAGTTGACGACGCTCAAACGGTACAGGAAATAGAACGGGAACGCGCGGGGGAGCCGTTGATCTTCCAGCTCGGAGAGTTCCGAGAGAAGCAAACCGCGGAGCACACCCAATTCGAGGCGGCTGGCGCGTGAGAGGCCATCCGTCCGCCCGATCCGGTCAAGGGCGTTCAGATCCCTCCGTGCCCGAGAGATGTAGCGGCTGACCGAGGCTTGCGAGTAATCGGGCAGGATTCCGTCGAAACGATGGAGGCCGGAGGCCGCCGCCCCGGTTGGATGGAAGGAACGGTGGTCTTCGATGATTCGTTTCGCAACGGCGCGAAAATTCGATCGAGTCTTCCTGCGGGCCATGGGTCGACCCCAGCGCGGGGAGCGGGCGCCCGCCGAAAAGGATTGCCATCGGACGCGAGCCGAGTCTCCCCCAGAATCCTCATTCACCCGGAGCCGTTCACCTCCGTCATGGAACGCATCGAAGCCGACCTGTTGATTCCTGGCCGCGGGAATCCGATTCGGAACGGCTGTGTGGTGTTCGACGGTCCAACAATCGCATATGCGGGACCCATCGAGGGCGCCCCGAAGGCGCCCGCTGGCCTTCGCGTCCATCGCGTGCCAGTCGTCATGCCGGGCATGTGGGACTGTCATGGACACTTCATGGGAATCCGAGCGGCCAACGTGGAGGACATTGCGAAGACCTCCCTCCCGGTCCTGACTGCCCGGAGCGTGGCGGATGCGAAACGCGCCCTATTTGCCGGCTTCACCAGCGTCCGGGACCTGGTCGGGCTCGGGGTACATATCGCCCGCGTGATCAATGAGGGAACGATTCCGGGACCGCACATCTACGGCGGCGGCGCGATGCTCAGCCCGACGGCTGGACACGGGGACCTCCACATGTTCCCAACGTCGTTCATGAACACCCTCGGCGCCGCCGGTTACTTCTTCCAGCTCTGCGACGGAGTCCCGGAGTGCCTCCGCGGCGTGCGCAATCAGTTGCGGCTGGGGGCTAGAGTGATCAAGGTGTGTGCCTCCGGCGGGGTGATGAGCGAAGTGGACCATCCGGTCCATCAACAGTTCTCGGACGAGGAGCTTCTGGCCATCGTCGGAGAGGCGGCACGCGCGGAGCGGATGGTCGCGGCGCATTGCCATGGCAAGCTGGGTATCATGGCCGCGCTTCGCGCGGGATGCGGGACGATTGAACACGGATCCTATCTGGACGAAGAGGCGGTGGGCCTCTTGATCCAGAAGAAGGCCACTCTGGTCCCAACGCGGTACATCCTGGAACGGTTGATCGGCCTCGGACCGAAAATGAACGTCCCGGACTACGCATATCGGAAGGTGCTGACGCTCGGGGACCAGCACAAGCGGTCCCTCCAGCTGGCGATTCGCCGAGGGGTGCGGATCGCCCTCGGGACGGACATCTGGAGCACGGGCGAGGGGACGATTGCCCCGTGGGGTCAGAACGCTCAGGAACTCGTCCATCTGGTCGAGGCTGGGATGAATCCCTTGCAGGCGATCGAGGCCGCCACGGCGAACGCTCCGATGACCTTGGGACCCCAGGCCCCGAAATCGGGACAGCTCAAGCCCGGGTTCGACGCGGATGCCCTCGCGGTCCAGAAGGATCCGCTCGGCGACATCGGGGTCCTCACTTCGCCCGAAAATCTGATCACCGTATGGAAGTCAGGTCAGGCGATCGACCGCTCGTCCCGCTAAGGCGGCACGGGAAGGTACGGAACGCGCTCCCACACGAGTCCGTCTCCGACGACCCGGCGGTTCAGTTTGCCGGTTCCCTCGAGTTCCTCGAGCAGCAGTTCGGCGTCATCATCAGTGACCCCCAAGACCGCGGCGATCTCTCGGGTTGCCCAGTGTTTCGATTGACCGAGCAGCTGCACGACCGACGGCTCCGTGGGATCGAGGACTTTGGCTTGGAGCTGCGGGTCGACCTGCCGTAGGACGTCCTCGAACACCTCCCAAGGCTGCCATCCGTTCAGTCGAGCGGACACCTCCCCTCGCCCGATCGTGAAGGTCGGGAATCCACGGATCTCGAGGCGCTCGCACTCCTCACGATCCCGTTGGAACGCTTGCTCCGCACTGCCGTCTTCGAGGGCTTTGGTGAAAGCCTCCACATCGAGACCGGCCTCTCGCGCGACGTCGGTCTGGACCTCGACGCGGTGGATGGGCCGAGCATCGAGGCACCACGCCTCACGAAGAGCCCGCAGGTACTGCCGATCGGCGTGGGCACCCTGGAGGGAAGCGGCTTTCGCCGCGATGCACGCGGGCCAGGTCGAGTTGAAATCATCGATCCCGCGGATCATCCGTTTCGCGTCCATCGGCATTCGGTGTTGTGTGGCGACGGCCTCGAAGAACGCTAGGACGGACTCCGTCCAACGGCCTCCGGACATCCGGGCCCACTGCTCTCGCATCGGACCGAAGTCTTCGAACAGGCCGCCTTGCCGGATTTCCAGTTCCACGGCGTCTTCGTAGACGATCTCCAGCCGACGAATCATGGGCTCGCATCCCCAACACCAAATGTTGTGGGGGTCGGTGTACCAGACGACGTGGAGCGGGGCGGACATCGTGGAGCTCGGGACCCACAGAGAACGGTGGGTCTTATCTTTGTCGGGAATAGGGGATCCGAGTGACGGGAAACGATTTTATCGGCTTCCGTGGTCACTAATTCTGAATCGGATTCGGAGACGTGTCGTGCCCATCTTCATTTCGGCCGCCGAGCGTCTGAGCGTGCGGAAACGATCGAGAGACCTGCCAATCTTGCGCGCTTTGGTCGCCCCATCGTCCTCACTGCGTCTGCTTGATGTGGGAGGAGGTGCGGGGACGGCGACCGAACAATTCTCCCAGGGCTGTGGCGAGGTCACCGTCTTGGAGCCGGACCGGAAGAAGCTCGCGGTGGGCCGGAGACGGCGACCCAATCTGCGGTTCCAGGAGGGCCGCGGGGAATCGATTCCCTTTCCGGATGATTACTTCGACCGAGTCGTGGCGGTCGTGAGTCTCCATCATGCAGACGACCAAGCACAGGTTCTCCGGGAGATGCGACGAGTGCTGCGTGAGTCAGGACGCGTTGTGTTAGCCGAACTGCCGCATTCTCGTGCGCCCGGCCCGTTGGCACATTGGATCGGCGGGCACATCCACGCGCCTTCGCTGTCGTTCCTGGAGCCCCGCGAGCTCAAGACGAAGGTAGAGTCTGCGGGCTTCGCGGAGGCGGCGATTCACCCGGGCGTGACGTGTTACTTCGTGACCGCCACGAAATGACTCGACGGAGAAGAATCCCATCCACGAATTCGTCGCGGGGAAATCCTTTTACCGCTCTAGCTCGTGGAGTCGCGCTAGGGTGCGTCGATTGCCATTTCCGCGGCGGACTGCAGGGCTCGTGACTATCCTCCTCGTCGTCGCGGCATGCAACGGGGTTGCCGCGTACGCAACGGGGGCATTAGCCAAGCCCGCCTACAGCGCCGGCGATCGGTGGGTCTACGTGCTCACGGGCTCCCTCGATTCGTTGCCGGGCCTCAATGCAAGCCAAACGAGTACGTTCCGTTTCGATCTCGTCGGCCAGGTCGAGGTCAACGTGCTCGGTCCATCCTCCGCAGCCTCCGGGGGCATCGCGATTCCAGGAGTCGCCGTCGACACGAGCGTGCGCGGTTTCTTGAACGGGACCTTTCCAGTCCCGAATGTTGGAACCGCCCGCGTGACGGGCACGTTCACCACGCGTGCGTCGGAACTATGGGAGGACCGGGCGTATTTCCCGATTCGGTCGAATGCGACGACCTCGTACGTGGCCGACGTCACGTTTGTGTTCACGACGCAGCTCACGGCGACGGTCCGCGTGAATGCGAGCCAATCCGCGACCACCTTCCCGCCCTTTGATCTCGAGGTCGGACAGAACGCGAGCGCGGCGCTTCAGACTCAGGTGGTCGTGAATTCCACCGTTAACATTGCCGGCCGGACCCAGAGCACGGAGAATCAAACCGACAGTTCCTCGGTCTGGCGTCGCGAGGTCCTGTCTCGGGAGCAGGTCACGGTCGAGGCCGGGACCTTCACGGCATACAAACTGAACCAGACCGTCGGCAGTTTCCCTGGCATCGGCGGGCTGTCCGGGGGAAGCAATGAGACGGCGTATTTCTCGAATGAGACGGGTTACTATGCGAAACGGGACGCTTATGCGAACGGGACCCGAGTCGCTGAGATGCGACTCAAGTCGTACTCGTACGGTGCGAAAGCATCCACCTTTGGTCTCGTAGACTGGTTGCTGATCGTCGCGGCCGTGGCGATCGGGTCTGTCCTTGTCTTCATATATTGGATCCGCCGAAAGAAACGAATCCCCGAACCGCCATCGGGCGGGCCACCGGCGGCCACGGTCGAGACGCAAGGAGGAGGAAAGGACGGCACTCATTGAGACCGCCGGGCTGACGAAGGTGTTCGGCGAGGTTCGCGCCGTCGACGACCTGAGCGTCTCGATTCCGGAAGGGGCGATTGGCCTCGTCGGCCCGAACGGCGCGGGGAAGACGACCTTCCTGCGCCTTCTCCTGGGCCTGGTGCGCCCGACCACAGGGACCGCGAAGGTCCTAGGTCACAATATCGCGGAAGGCATCCCAGTCCGCGAACGGATCGGCTACATGCCCGAGCACGATTGTCTGATCCCGGACATGACCGGCGTGGGACTCGTGACGCTGATGGGACGGGTGAGCGGACTCGACGCCGACACAGCGATCAGCCGAGCGCATGATGTGCTCCAATTCGTCGGTGTCGAGGAAGAACGCTACCGAAAGATCGCGGAATATTCGACCGGCATGAAACAGAAGATCAAACTGGCCCAGTCGATGGTCCATGACCCGCAGCTCTACATCTTCGACGAGCCCACGACGGGCCTCGACCCGCGCGGCCGCACAGAGATGCTCGACCTCGTCCGCGTGATCGCGAACTCTCCCGGCCGCAACGTGGTCTTGTCGAGCCACCTGCTCCCCGACGTGGAGACGATCTGCAAATATGTCGTCATCCTCGACGGTGGGCACCAGATCGCCGCCGGGGAACTGAGTCAGCTTCTCTCCGGGGCTGCGGACCGCCTGCGGATCGACGTCCGGGGCGACCGGGTGGCGTTCGCGCGGCGGCTCCAGGAAACGGGCGTGGAAGCCGAGGCGACGCCCAGCGGCGTACACGTGACGCGGAAGCCCGGTGTCGAGGCCGCGATCTTCGAGGCCGCGAAGGCACTCGGTGCCGAGGTGCGGTACATGGGTCGGGAGATTCGGAGTCTCGAAGAATTCTTCCTGGAGCTCGTCGAACGGAGTGAAGCCGTGGTGGGCGTCTAGATGTCGATCTCTCTCCCTACGTACACCCGGCGAGAGATCCCCCTTCTCGGCCGGCGGCATCGGCTCCGCGCCATCATCGTCACAGGGTTGCGGCGCGAGTTCAAGCGGCCTGCGGCGATTGTTACGACGGGCCTCGGCGTCGGCTTGGTCCTCGTGACCTCCATCGTCATCGTCCTCTTCAGGGGTCTCTTCATCCCTGGGCAACCGCTCGACTTGAGCTTCTTCATCGTTCCCGCATCGAACCAAGCGATCCTGTTCTTCGTCACGCTCATGGCGTCCGTCGTGGGTTCCGGTCTCATCGCGGAGGATCTCAATTCCGCGGCCCTGACCTTGTACTTGAGTCGTCCAATCACCCACGCGGACTATCTGATCGCGAAGGCGGCCATCCTCTCCCCTCTGATTGCCATGATCGCCGTCCTCCCTCTCGTCCTCACCCCGTTCGTCGCCGCCCTCCTGGGCCTTTTCTCTTGGACCGTTGCCTTGGAGGCGATGGGCCTCGCCGTCTTGCTCGGGTTCCTGTTCACCGCCTTCTACACCTCCGTGACATTGCTTCTGTCGAGTCTCACACGCCGGAAGAGCTACGCCGCGGCCGGGGTTTTCGCGGTCACGTTCGGCCTGTCGATCCCGGCAACGATTCTATCCCTTTCCATTGGAAATCCGGCGTTCCTCTATCTCTCTCCGTGGGAGGACTATCTCGCCGTTGCGCAGGCGGCGTTCGGCGCTTCCGCAAGGCAGCTTGATTGGCCCTGGGCCTTGGCGATCCTGCTCGCTGCCACCATCGTCGCGTCCTTCGTCACGTATCTCCGAATGAAGGCCGTCGAGGTGGTCTCGGGATGAGCACGGTCGCGGAGGCCACGGGCGTCTCGAAATGGTACGGCGAAGTCCTCGGTCTCAACGCCTTTACCGCTTCCTTTGGAACGGGCATCACAGGTCTCGTCGGGCCGAACGGGGCGGGCAAGAGCACCCTCTTCAAGCTGTTGATCGGCCAGCTCCGCGCCAATCAGGGCACTCTGCGCCTTCTTGGAGAGAATCCGTGGAACAACGTGCCGATGATGCGCCGCCTCGGGTATTGTCCGGAACACAATCAGCTGTACGGTTGGCTCAGCGGACAGCAGTTCGTGGAGGCACTGCTACGCCTGGACGGCATGCCGACCGCGAAGGCCTCGACGGCGGCTACCGCGGCGCTCAAGGTCGTCGGCCTTTCCGGCGCGGCCCATCGGCCGACGCGGACCTACAGCCGCGGCATGCGGCAGCGCGCAAAACTCGCGCAGGCCCTTGCCCACGATCCGGACGTGCTCATCCTGGACGAGCCCCTCTCCGGAGCGGACCCGATGGCTCGAGTGCAGATCCTGCGGACGATCTCGGATTACGCCAAGGACGGCGGGCACGTCATCATGTCGACCCATGTCCTGTACGAGATCGAACGCATCACCCAGAACATTGTGCTGATTCACAACGGAAAGGCGATCGCCTCGGGCGACATCCATGCAATTCGCGCGCTCATCGATGAGCATCCCCATGCCGTACGCCTCGAGACGTCGCACCCGCGCCAACTCGCGCAGGCCCTTGCCCGGATGGAGCACGTCGTGTCATTGGAAGTCCCCGCGGACGATGTGCTGCTGATTCGCACCCGCAAGCCGGACGCCTTCTACAAGGAACTCCCGGGAATTGTCGCGGACACGAAGCTCGACGTCCGGAGTCTCGAGAGTCCCGACGACAGCCTCGAAGCTGTCTTCCGCTATCTGGTCGGGTGAGGGATGGGCCTCGCGGAGTCGATGCGAAGGCTTTGGGTCGTCACGACCCTGACCCTGCGGTACCTGCTGGGCACGCGACGCGTGATCGCGATGGCGTTCCTCTCGGCCGTCCCGCTCATCCTGGCCTTGGCCCTCGCCGCGGCCCGGGTCGCGACGTTCGACAACGTCCTCTTCCAGATCCTGATGATACCGCTTTTCCTCCAGGTCGTGCTCATTTTCGTGACCCTCGTGAATGCAACCACCCTGATTCGAGAGGAAATCGAGGACAACACGCTCCCCTATTTGCTGACCCGTCCCATCTCGAAGCCCGCGGTGGTGCTGTACAAGTACCTCGGCTACCTCATCGCCGTCCTTGTCCTTCTCGTTCCGCCGATCATCCTCGCGTATGCGGTCACCGAAGCCTACCAGGGCAACGGCCTGACGGCGAACCTGGACATCCTCGGTGGATTTCTTGTCACGACCGTAATTGGCAGCGCCGCGTACGGTGCCGTGTTTCTGTTCATCTCCGTCTTGGTTCGCAAGCCGCTGGCCGTGGGTCTCCTGTTCGGTTTTGTGTGGGAGTCCATCGTTGGCTCGATCCCGGGAGACGTGCCGAAGCTCAGCGTGGTCCACTATCTGAAATCGGTGTTGAAGGGCATGATTGCCATCGGGCCCATGACCACGTATCAGTCGGACATTTCCGCGGGAACCGCCGTCCTCCTCCTGGTCGGTTTGTCGGTGGCGATGATCGTCCTGACCATGATGATCTTTCAGCAGATGGAGTTCCGCCAGAAGGCTTGAGGCACTGTGGCTTCCCGCTCCGCCTACCGCTCAATGTTGAAGTAAATCCGCACGGTCGTCCGATATGACTTCACCTTGAGACCGTCAAGTTCCATTTCCATCTCCCCGACCCTCGCCCACCGCATTTCTCGGACCGTCTTCGCGGCCTCCGAGACCGCGTTCTGCGCGGCCTTCGCAAAGCTCACCGGCGAGACGCCGACCACATCGATCACTTTCTGCACCATGGGATGCCTCGTTCCCGGAATCACGAATCCCCCACTTGGTCGCTTCGGCTCCTCGGGCGACCGTCGGCCCCTAGACGCCACTCGATTCGACTTTGGCCGGGTCAGGGAAGCGCTTCAAGACCGCCGAGAGCTGGGCCGCTTCCTTGTTCATCGCCTCCATGTCCTTCTCCAGGGTTCCACGCCATTTCCGGACCGCGGCATCCCCGTGGGTGGCGTACAGCCGCGCCGACGACTGCCAGGCATCGAACCGCCCGTCATGAAGGGCGGCGCTCAGCTCGCGTCCCCTCTCCGCGGCGTCGTTGAGCTTCCCTAGGCGCTCGACGAAACCCACGATGGACGGGGTCCTGCGTTTCAGCATGGTCACGTCCTCGCTCCACTGGATCTGAAGGGAACGCCGCTCATCGTCCCGGATCGCTTTGAGCCAGGCCCACCCGGAATCGAGCGCGCTGCGGATGAGCCGCGAATCTCCGAACACATGGGTGAGCTTCGCATCCGAGTAACCGGGCAACTCGAGCAAGCCGTAGAAGGAGCGGCTCCGGAACGCTTCTCCCTGCGGGCTGGCGTTGTTCAAGAGACGGAGGAGCGGCTCCGGGTCCGAGCCGGGAGGCGGGGCCGGCACGCCGATCCCGGTTCCCTGGGATGCCTCGAGGAGCAGAGGGATCGCCTGGTCGGCTCGACTCCGGGCCAGAAAGTCGAGGTAGGCTGCGGTCGCCGCGGCGTTGAAGGCGTCGACGTGCTCATTGAATTCCTGAGCGTCCTCCGGAGACGAGGGAGGTTTCGGGATCTTCTGGAGGCGATCGACTTGCGCTCGGAGCTGCCGAATCCGCGCCTCGACCGCGCGGTATCCCTCCCGATACGAGGTCTGGAGGCGGCGGACCTCGGACCCCTGCTCCGCGACCCGATCGAGCTTCCGCCACGCCTTCCGCGCGCCGTAGAAGTCCCTTTTCCGCGCCTTCCGAAGGGATGCGTCGAGGCCCGCCACGAGCCGCAAGGACAGGCGCTTCTCCTTCGCGGCCTTGCCAAGATCCGCGGCGATCGCGTCGACGTCCCGCGTGAAGATCCGCACCTGGCGCCAGTTGTCGACCTCGCTCTCGCGGATCAGACGGTCGACCCGCTCCCGAAACCGGTCGAGGGTACCGTCCACGAGCCCCGCGATCCCGTCGACCCGTTTGCGCGCCTTCGCGATCGACTCGAGGAGGCCTGGCGCCTCCGACTCGAAGGTGTCCGCCTGAGGCCCTCCGGGGGAGGCCATGAAGGACTCTCATCACCTCCCGATTATTTAGTTTGCTTCGGACGACGGCGGGAATTCGCTCACCGCACATTGTCGCGCTACACCGGCTTTCGCTCCCAGAGACCCGCAAAGCCTTAAATCGGCGGACCCTCTCCGCACTTCTCCATGCAACTTCGACTCCTCGAGAAGCAGAAGGATTCCGTCCGCATCGAGATCCTGAATCCGGACGAGACCGTCATCTACCCGCTGATCACGGCCCTGTTGAAGGACCCTGACGTGGAAGATGCCCTGTACTACACGGGCCATCCTCAACTGGACAAACCCGTCCTCACGGTCAAGGTCAAGAAGGGCAGTCCGCAGGCCGCGTTGAAACGCGTGGCGGAGGGCCTCGCGACCGATTTCAGCGGCGCCAAGCAGCTTCTGGAGAAGGAGCTCGCGTAGGCCCATGGAGCGCGACGTCGGGATTGTCGGCTACCTGACGTCGACGCCCGGCGTCGGAGGCACAATCAAGTCGACTCCGGAGGATTTCGTCGTCGAAGAGATCTCGGCTCCGCCGGCCATGTCCGCGGAGGGGCGCTTTACGATTGCCCAAATCCGGGTCCGGAACTGGGAGACGAACCGGCTCGTCCGCGCATTCGCCCGGGCCCTCCACATCAGCCGAAAACGCATCGGGTTCGCGGGGACCAAGGACAAGCATGCGGTGACGACGCGACTCTTCTCTTTCGAGGACGTCCTCCCCGAGGCGATCGGCGGTATCCGGTTGAAGGACGTCGAGGTCCTCGACGCCTTCCGGGCCGATCGGCCTCTTGAGCTCGGCGACCTTGCGGGAAACCGTTTTCGGATCATCGTGAGGGACTTACCCGTCGAGTCAAAGGTAGCCGCGGAGGCGGTCACGGAGACCGCGCGCTCCCTCCGGATGGCCGGAGGGTTCCCGAGCTTCTTCGGCGTCCAGCGATTCGGGTCCGTGCGACCCATCACCCACGTCGTCGGTCGTCACCTCGTCCGCGGCGAGTTCCGGGAAGCCGTCGGGGCTTACGTGGCGAATCCGTTGGAGGGGGAGGATCCGGAATCGTACGAGGTGCGATCCGCGCTACGGGACACAGGAGATGTCCAGACGGCCTTGCGCGATTACCCGAAGTCCTTCGGATTTGAGAAGGCGATCCTGAATCACCTGGCGGTTCAACCCACGGACTTCGTGGGAGCCCTTCGATCCCTCCCGTTCAATCTCTTGATGATGTTCGTTCATGGATACCAGTCGTTCTTGTTCAATCGGATCCTGAGCGAACGGATGCGACTCGGCATTCCCATTCATGAACCGGTCGCCGGGGATCTGGTCCTGCCGGCGGATCCGATCGGGCTCCCCGATCGAAGTCGGACGATCGATGTCACGTGCGACAACCTGGACCGGGCGGCAAGCCGGTGCCGCGAAGGGAAGGCGTGGGTGAGCGCTATCCTGTTCGGCTCCGAATCGGAATTCGCGGGCGGCGAGCCCGGACGGATCGAGAAGACAATCGTTGCGTCGGAAGGATTGCATCCAAACGACTTCATCATTCCCGAGATTCCACGGATCTCATCGAAGGGGACCCGGCGAGAAATTCTCGCCCCGGTCCGAAGCCTTGACGCCCAGGTGGGGGAGGGAACCCTGTCCCTGTCGTTCGATTTGACGCGCGGCTCCTACGCAACCTGTCTCGTGCGGGAGTTCACGAAGTCGGAGTGAGGATCGCCAAGGACGGCTCGCCGCAGGCCTGTCGGGTCACGTGCGGATCTTCGTCCACAGGTCCGCGAAGCGGTCCACCGCATCATCCTGAAAGCTCGAGCGGTTCGCCAGGAGAAGCTTCCGGACTTCCTCGAGATCCTTGATTGAGAATACGCTTTCCCGCTCCCGCCGACCCCGAAGGAGGACCTCTCGGTGCATGAGTTTCTGGAGGTGGTACGACAGCGTGGATTTCGATACGCCGACTGAGGTCTGCAGTTCCCCGAACGTCCGCTCGCCGAAGAACAGGAGTTCGAGGACGATCTTCCGCGGCACGTCCTGCCGCAGGACCGCGAGGATCCGCCTCTGGGCCTCGACGAACGCGCGGGCAATGAAGTACCGCTTGCGGTGTCCGTCCTCTTCGGACTTCAGGATCCCATTCCGTTCCAAGTACCCGAGGTGGTACGA
>Ga0137415_10001190_pt1 | contig 25780 bp, 18 predicted proteins | sample CZODoug3_1_1_16f_FD_183082 | JGI IMG/M metagenome (GOLD analysis project Ga0137415, IMG submission 183082) | Vadose zone soil fungal communities from Angelo Coast Range Reserve, California, USA - CZODoug3_1_1_16fungal (Hybrid Assembly) | ecosystem: Environmental > Terrestrial > Soil > Vadose...
TCACAGCGGGCGCCGTCGATGGATCGCTGTCGCGCCTTCCAGAAGCGCCTGCGCGACTCCGGCATTCGTGCGCTCCTGCGCATGCCTCACGGGCAGCAGGTCGGGGGGGCATGCGGTCAACTTGCGGGGGCGCGTCGTCTGCTGCGCAACCATGTTGCGGCAGGCTGACAGCTTGCCCGGCATGTGCCTAGGTTTGCCGCCCTATGAAGCGATGGCAGAAGATCGTCGGCATCGCGATTGCGATCCTCGTCGCAGTCCTCGTGGTCGTCTCGTTCGTGCTCGACGGCATCCTCACTTCCAAGGCGAGAGAGCAGGCGCAGAAGCTGTCGCAGGAGTGGGGCCGGCCGGTGCGGATCGGAAGCGTCGCGACCAAGCTCCTCACCGGCCTGGGCGTGCGCGTCTCGGACGTACAGATCGGCGCCGCCGCCGGCGAGGACGTGCCGCTGGTCGACCTGACGCGCGCCGAAGTGAGGGTGGCGCTGCTGCGCGCCATCTTCTCCGCGGGCAAGAGCGTGGAGGTCCGCTCCGCCGAGGTGCAAGGGCTGACCGTGAACGTCGAGCGTCTCCGCGACGGCACGACGAATCTGCAGCGTTTCCAGGAAAAGCTGGCCGCGAACGCGGAGAAGAAGCCGAAGGACGGGAAGCAATCCGATCTCTCGTTCTTGCGCGTGGACCACGCGGCGCTTCTCGAGGGGAAGATCGCATTCATCGACAAGGCGACGCGAGGGGCGAAGGAGCTGGCGGTCCAGCACCTCGATCTGACCGTCAACGACCTGCGCGCGGGGAGGCCGCTCGAGTTGCTCTTCAAGGGAGCGGTGCTCGCGGAGAAGCAGAACCTCGAGGTCCGGGTGAAGACGGCCCCGCTTCCAGCGACGCTGACGCCGACGCCGACCAGCGTGGCCCTGCACGTGAACCCGCCCATCGACATCGGGCCCCTCGGGCCGTTCGCCGGCAAGGACGTGGGGCTTCAGGCGGGCACCTTGGATGCGGACTTCGACGCGCAGCTCGGTGCGGCCGTCGCCGGCGGATCGGGCCCCACGACGGTCAAGGGCGTCATCAAGCTCGCCGGCCTGAGCTTCGCCGGGGCGGAGGGCGGCAAGAAGCTCGACGTGTCGCTGGACACCGACTTGAAGGGCGACGCGGTGGCCGGCGACGTTCGCATCGACAAGCTCAAGCTCGATCTCGGGCCGGCCGGAATCACCGGTCACGGCAACGCCCAGGGGTTGACCTCGCCGTCGCCGCGGATCGAAGGGTTGGAGATCGTCTCGCACGATCTCGACCCGGCGCGGCTCGCGGCCTACTACCCGCCGCTGCGCGAGTCCCTGGGAAAAATGCTCGCGGGTCCGATCGGGCTCACTGTGCACGGCAGCGGCACGCAGTCGGCCCAGGCACTCGAGCTGCGCATCGATCTCACTCCGGTCAAGGTGGCCATGCCCGAGCAGATGACGAAGGCAGCCGGCGCCCCGATGACGCTGGTGGCGCACGCCAAAGGCGCCACCGCCAGCAACGGCCCTGTGCGATTCGACGCGAAATTCGACCTCGCCGGCGTGGACCTTCGTCCCGGCAAGTCGATCGACAAGAAGCCCGGCGACCGCCTCGATCTCGCCATCGAGGGTACCCGCAAGACGAACAAGTCGACCACCAATCCCGAACAGCGCATCGATCTTTCCGACCTGAAGGCGCACGTGCTCGACGACGAGATCCAGGGGAAGGGGTGGTACGAGATGAAGGGCGCCGGGGCGAAGGCGACGAAGCAGTTCGACCTCGACCTGGCCTCGTCGCATCTCGATCTGGACCGGATGCTGATCCCCTCGACAGCGAAGAAGGAGCAGAGCAAGCCGCTCGATCCGGCGACGTTCAAGGGGCTCTCCGGCCACGCGAAAGTGCAGATCGCGCGCCTGACGATGAAGAAGCAGACGGTCACCGACATCGTCGCGGACGTGGTGGTCGAGGAGGACCACGTCAAGGTGAACACCGCGCAGCTGAAGGCGTTCGGCGGGATGGTGAACGCCGGCGGGACGGAGATGCGCCTCGCGCACCCGGGCGAGCCGTTCCACCTGGTGACCAAACTCGACGACGTCGGCCTCGAGAACCTCGTCGCGCTGGGAACCACGCACAAGCTGCTGGCGGGGAAGTTCAACGGCACCATCGACCTGCGCGGCGCGGGAGATCTGGAGAAGACGCTGGCCGGCGTGCTCGACGGCAACGTGCTCGACGGGGTGTTCTATGGAAAGGACATCATCGGTTCGGTGAGCGGGCCGCTCGCGAAGGCGCTGCCGTTCGGAGTGGCAGGGAAGGTCACGCAGGGCGGCGCGACGATCCTGGGCAAGAAGTTGCCATTCGGAGTGACGATCGAAAACGGGGTTGCGCGGCTGAAGAACCCGATCAAGATCTCGCTCCCGGAGGCGGAGATGACGTTTTCCGGCGGAATGCGCGTGGACGGCACGCTCGATCTGCCCGGCACGGTGGCGCTCGCCCCTGCCACGATCGCCGCCCTCACCGGCGGGAAGGTGAACCCGGCGAATCCGATCCCCGTCAATCTCAAGTTGATCGGGCCGGCCTGGAACCCGACGGCGGCGGATCTCGACCTGAAGCCCGCCGTGAACCAGATCGTGAAAGAAGGGGGCACGGCGTTGCTCGGGCGCGCCTTCGGCGTCGATTCGTCGAAGGCGCAGCAGACCGCGGAGCAGAAGGCAGGGCAAGTGCAGGCCGACGCGCAGAAGCGCGCGGAGGCGGAAGCGGAGGCGAAACGCAAGAAGCTGGAAGAAGAGGCGAAGAACCGGCTGAAGGGCTTGTTCGGCAGGTAGTTGCTGTTTTCGCTCGCACTGCGCGGCGCCGCGAGATAAGAAGGAGTTCGCTTGCGCCGCTTTTTGCGGCGGATATCTGCGAATACGGAACAATTGCATGGCAAATCAGACAAGGGATGCGTCGTTTCGCTCGGTCATCGACCGGTTCACGCGCGAGCTGACCGCCGTCATCTCGCGCCAGGTGGAAGAGCAGGTGTCCGCGGCGCTGTCCCGGATCCAGGTTGGCGGCGGCGCGCGCGTCCATCTCGACGGCAGGCGCTCGGGGAGGCTGTGCCCGGTCCCCGGCTGCGGAGAGCCGGGCGCCGGCCCGCGCAACCGCTGGTTCTGCAAGGACCACGCGGGCAAGCTCTCCGCGGCGGAGCAGAAGAGCATCCTGGAGCGCAATCGGAGGCTCGCGGCGGAAGGCAAGCTTCCCACGGCGATTCCCGCGCAGCGGATCGTTCGCCTTCCGGCGAAGTCGCCGCGCCCCCGGCGTGCGCTGGACATGAGCTGCCGCGTCGAAGGATGCTTGAACCGCTCGCGCGGCCCGCGGGTCGGGTTCATCTGCGATCAGCACCGCGCGGAGTTGAGCGCGGAGGAACAGCGCGCGGCCCGCGAGCGCTGGAACGCCCGGCAGAAGGGCGCCGCGGCGGAGGCCGCGTCCGAGCAGGCCAAGGCGCTGCCGGCGCCGGTCCCGCCCATCGTCCGCAAGGCGGAATCCGCGGAAGCGTAACCACGCGCGCGCGGGCGGCGTAGGATCGCCGCGGAGGTCACTCATGCGCTCGTCCGAGGTGACGCCGAAGTGGTTGTACGTCCGCCGCCGCGAGTTCCTCAAGCTCGGCGCCGGCAGCGCGCTCGCTCTTTCGCTTCCCGCGTTCGCGAGGGCGAAGGTGGAGCACGGGCCGAAGCTCTCCGGCGTGACGGCCAATGCGAAATATGCGTTGCCGGAGGAGAAGAAGAACTCCTTCGAGGACATCACCACCTACAACAACTTCTACGAGTTGGGCACCGACAAGTCGGACCCCAGCGACAACGCGGGCAAGCTGCAGACGCGTCCCTGGACGGTGAGCGTGGAGGGCGAAGTCGGGAAGCCGCGCAAGTGGGACATCGAGGAGATCCTCAAGTCCTTCCCCATCGAGGAGCGCGTCTATCGCCTGCGCTGCGTCGAGGCGTGGTCGATGGTGATTCCCTGGGACGGATTTCCGCTCGCGGACTTCCTCAAGAAGCACGAACCCACCAGCCGGGCGAAGTACGTCGCGTTCGAGAGCGTCGTGCAACCGCAGATGCCCGGCGTGAAGGGATACGCGGGGATCCCCTTTCCCTACCTCGAAGGCTTGCGCATCGACGAGGCGACGCATCCGCTCACGCTGCTGGTCGTCGGTCTCTACGGCGAGGCGTTGCCCAATCCGGATGGCGCCCCCATCCGGCTCATCGTGCCTTGGAAGTATGGCTTCAAGTCGGCGAAGAGCATCGTCAAGATCAAGCTGCAGGAAACCCAGCCGCCCACCACCTGGAACCAGTACGGCGGTGGGGTCGAGTACGGCTTCTACGCGAACGTCAACCCGGACGTGGATCACCCGCGCTGGAGCCAGGCCAGGGAACGTCGCATTGGAGAGCTGTTGCGGCGCAAGACGCTCATGTTCAACGGCTACTCCGAAGTTGCCTCGCTCTACACCGGCCTCGATCTGAGGAAGTTCTATTGAAGAAGGCGCTGGTTCCGACCGCCTTCGCCGCATGCTGCGTGCCGCTGCTCTGGCTCGCCGTGCAGGCGGCGACGTCGGGCCTGGGCGCGAATCCGGTCGAAGAGCTGCTCAACGACCTGGGGTACACGGCATTCGTGCTGCTCGCGCTCACGCTTGCCTGCACGCCCCTGCAGATCGTCTCCGGTTGGAACTGGCCGATCCGCATCCGCAAGCTGCTCGGCGACTTCTGCTTCTTCTACGCTTGCGTGCACATGCTCACCTACGTCGTCATCGACCAGGGACTCGACCTCAAGGCGGTCGCCACCGACGTCCTCAAGCACAAGTTCATCTTCCTCGGAATGGCGACCTGGCTGCTCCTGCTGCCGCTCGCCGTCACCTCGACGCGGGGATGGCAGCGCAGGCTGGGCTTCCGTCGGTGGAAGCGGCTGCACCGGCTCGTCTACCTGGCGGGCGGGCTGGCGAGCTTCCACTTCCTGCTCCGGTTCAAGACGCCCCGGGTGGAAACCATCGCCTGGATGGGCGTCATCTGCGTGCTGCTGCTCGTCCGGGTCGTCGCTGCAGCGCGCAGGCGTGCGGGAATGGTACAGTCACCCTGAGATGTCGCGTGCAGCGAACATCCTGATCGTCGACGACGACGCCAACTTGCGTCAGAACATCCATTTCATCCTCGAGAAGGGGGGAATGAAGTCGGCGATGGCTTCCTCGGGGGAGGAAGCGCTGCAGCGGATGCGCACCACCGCGTTCGATCTGGTGCTGCTCGACGTGCAGATGCCGGGAATGGGGGGCCTGGAAGCTCTGCGGATCATGCGGGAGCGCCATCCCGACGTGGGCGTGATCATGTGCTCGGTGCTGAAGGACATCGCCGTCGCGGTGGAGGCGATGCATACGGGCGCCCTCGATTACGTCACCAAGGACTTCTCCCCGCCCGAGCTGATCGCGCGCGTGCGCAAGACGCTGGCGGAGCTCAGGGCGGGGCGCGAGCTCGAGCGGCTGCACGACGTGGAGGCGACGCAAGTGGGCCGCCCGATGGTCCTGGGCAGCTCTTCGCGGATGCGCGCGGTGGTCCAGGTGGCGGAGAAGATCGCTCCCAAGCCCGTGACGGTGCTGATCACCGGAGAGAGCGGCACCGGCAAGGAAGTCCTGGCGCGTTACATCCACGCCCGCAGCGATCGGAAGACGGGCCCCTTCGTGGCGGTCAATCTTCCGGCGATTCCCGCGAACCTGGTGGAGAGCGAGCTGTTCGGCCACGAGCGCGGAGCCTTCACCGGCGCCGACCGGCAGAAGCTCGGCAAGTTCGAGCTGGCGAACGGGGGCACGCTGTTCCTCGACGAGATCGGCGACCTCGCCCTCGACCTGCAGGGGAAGATCCTCCGGGCGCTGCAGGAGCACGAGATCGAGCGCGTCGGCGGCGAGAAGCCCATCCTGCTCGATCTGCGCGTGATCTGCGCGACCAACCGCGATCTCCCCAAGCGGGTCCAGGAAGGCAAGTTCCGCGAGGACCTGTTCTGGCGGCTCAAGGTGGTGCCGATCGAGCTGCCGCTGCTGCGCGAGCGGCGGGAGGACATCCGCGACCTGGCGCAGCATTTCCTCGCGCGCAACGCGGCGGAGCACGGCCGCGGGCCACAGACGCTCTCGGATGGGGCGCTGCATCTGCTCGAGCGCTATTCCTGGCCCGGCAACATCCGCGAGCTCGAGAACATCATGGCCCGGATGTCGGTGGTCTGCGACTCGGAGATCATCGAAGAGGCGGATCTCCCTTTTGACTTCGCGCTGTCAGCCAGCGCGGAGCCGGAGGCCGAGTCGGGGCAGAGCCTGGAGGCGGCGCTCCTCGCGTTCGAGAAGAGCTTCCTGCGCAAGGCGCTCAAGCGCAACCAGTGGAACCGCAAGCGCACCGCCGAGCAGCTGCAGATCGGATACTCGACGCTGAAGGCGAAGTTGAAGTCCTACGGCATCGTCGCGGGCGTCAATGGCGACGAGGACTGATCCCCGTTCACCGGCAGCGAGAGGCTGAAGGTGCTGCCCTGGCCGGGCTTGCTCTTCACCGAAACGGTCCCTCCGTGCGCGACGGCGATGCGGCGGACGTTGGGAAGGCCCATTCCCAGGTGCGCTCCGGTGCGCTTGGTCGAGGAGAACGATTCGAAGAGGGTGGCGATCCGGTCCGGCGCAATCCCCGGCCCCCGGTCCTCGACGGCGAGCACCGCCGCGCCGTTGCTGCGCTCGATCCGCAGGCGCACCGCGGAGCCGGGTTTCGACGCCTCGATGGCGTTGCGGGTGAGGTTGAGGGCGGCGCGCTCCAGCAGGTAGCGATCGCCGCGCACCCACAGGTCGGAGGGCGCCCGCTCCACCTCGATGGCCACCTTCGCCTCCTTCGCGTATCCCTTCGCGCCCAGGCGAACGCTCTCCGCGAACGCATTCAGCTCGATGGGAAGGAAGTCCGCCGGCTTCGCTTCGCGCGTCAGATCCGAGAAGTCCGCGACGAAGCGGCGCAGCGTCCCTACCTCCGCAGCGAGCGATTCGCGGATGCGAGGCAGGTAGTCGGCGTCGTTCATCGCGGCGAGCTGCTCGATCTGCTGCAGGATGGTGAGCCGGTGACCGAGGTCGTGCGTGATGCCGGCGGCGATGCGGCCCGCGGTCCGGAAGCGCTCCTCCAATTCGAGGGCCGTCAGCATCCGCCGGGCGAAGGCCGAACCGATCGCGATCGAGATGAGCAGCGTCAGGACGGCGCCGGAGGCGAGGAACTTGAGCGCCGTGCGCGCTCCCCGCAGGGCTTCCTCCGCGGGCTGCTCGACCGCGATGCTCCAGCCGAGATCCGCAAGCGAGGCCCATCCGGCGAGCACGTCACGTCCATCGCCGCTGCGCAACCGCGTGGGGGCGGGCGTTCCCTTCACCAGCCCGGAGGCGAGCGGGGATTCGGCGACCGGCTCGCCGCTGAGCACCGCGGCTCGCATCGCGCCGGAGCCGGCGGCGACCAACCGTCCCGTGCGGTCGAAGGCGAGCGCGTACCCCTGCTCGCCGACGCGGATGCGCTGCACCTGCCGCTGGAGCTCGAGCAGGTCGAGCGTCGCACAGACGGCGCGACCGGGCTTGCCGGACGGGACGCAGACGTCCATCGCCGGCGACAGCTCGGCGATGTAAGTCTCGGAGGCGACTTCGTTCGCACGCAGCGCGCTGGCGATCTGGGCGGCGCTGAGCATCCGGGGCAACTCCCGTGCCGGCGTTTCTGCGGAGACCAGGCGCAGCTTGCCGAGGCTCGGCGCGTCCAGCGAGACGTCGGCGAGGCGCCGCGCCGCATCCGCTTCGTCGGCAACGGCGGTGCCGATCGTGCGCAGCATTTCGCGCTGCTGTGCGATGTACGTCCCGATGCGCGCCGCGGCCTGGGTTGCGATCGCATGCAGAGCCTCCTGCGAGGCGCGCTCGCCGCGCTGGCGAAGAATCTGAAGGCCGAACATGGCGAGGAGAAGAAGAGGGAGGACTCCGCTCGCGGCAACCAACGCGGTGAGCAGCAAGGCGATACGACGGCGCGTCACCTCGCGACCTCCCACTCCGGCAGCGTTTCTAGAGTGTCGTAGGGACCGAGTTTCGGGTTCATGATTCGGGCGTCGACAACCGCAAGTTGATCGTGGGTGCAGAGGAAGGCGGCAGGCGGGTCGTCCGCAAGGGCTGCTTCCGCTGCAGCCCAATCCGCCCTGTCGACGGCGTCATCGAACGTCGGATTGGAATAACCGAAGATATTGTACGGGCCACCCGTGCGCCACACGAGAGCCATCGAGCTCGGCGGCCATCGAAGTGGCCGGCCCATGACCACGTCAAAGGCGCCGCTGGCGATGCGCGACAGCGCCTCCTGCGGAGTGACATGCACGATCTCGCCGCCGCGCCGCGCGAGTATCCGCCGTGCCGCCAGCGCAAGCCGCTCGAATGTTCCCCAGCTCAGAATGCGAAGGACCGGGCCCGAGGTCAGGCTGACATCGTTCCTAGGCGCCGCCCCCGGTTCCGCACACTCGCCCGCTCCGTACGCCAGCTCGCGCAATTGTGGTGACGAGAGTGCCTCCGCGAGCTGGCGCCGATCGGCGCGGGACAGTGCCGGATTGAAGATGATGGCATCGGTGCTTCGCCCGGCGCCGTGAAAGACCTGGAGCGATGGCACGTCGCGGAAGAATTCCAGCGATCGAGGCTCGATATCGAAGATCAGATTTGCATCACCCTTCAGGGTGTGCGCGAACGCGTCGCGAGGCGTCTTGTACGCGATGAGGCGTACCTCGTTGACCCGTCCAGGCCGCGGAGCGCGGCGGTTCAGCCGGAGCTCGCTTTCTGACTGCGAGGTAACTGCGAACGGTCCGCTTCCCACAGTCTTCCCCTGGGATTCGCGGAAAATGTGCGCCTCCAGCAGCAAGGCATCGATCGGTAGCCCCGGCCGTCGCGACTCGATCATGAGCGCGCGTTCCCCAGGGACCACGCTGAGACCGGCGGATTCAAGCGAGCGAACGACGTCGCTCTCGGTGACCGGCGCTCCGTCGCTGAAGGCTGCGTCGCGACGCAACTCGATTCGCATCTGCTGATTCGAAATCCGCTCGACATGCGCGGCGAGGACCGGCTTCAGGTTCCCGCTCGCGTCGACAGTCAGGAGCTTCTCATAGACCCAAGGTTGGGCAATCGACGCAACTACGGATTCGCTCGCCGTGGGGGCCAGCTCACCGAGTGGCCCCCACAGGGCGATCCTGAGGACGACTGGTTCGCGTAGCGGCGGCGGCGCCGTGCATCCGAACAGGGCGATGAGCAGCAGGAAACGCACGCCGCTCTGTTTTTCCCGCGTTCCACTCCGGAGTCAAACCGGCGCCGCGCTGCGCGCTACGCTACGGGCGGAGAATAGATGATTGCTCCGCAGACGTTCGGGGTACGGACGGACTTCCTCTTCGAGCGATTGATCTTCATGACATTCTCCGTTTTGGTCAAGCTGCTTCTGTCCACCCCCGGTCCGGAAACTCCGCGAGGTAGCGGTGGACGACGCTCTCGCGGAAACTCGACTCGAACATGTCCTTCTTGCAGGCCACCTCGTCGCGGCGGCCGGTCTTCAGGAACTTCCCGCCCAGGCATCCGCCGACGCAAACCGGGAGGTACGAGCAGTCGCCGCACTTCTCCCACGGACGCAACTCGAGGAGTGGCGCGATCTTCTCGGGTGCGGAGGAAGAGACTTGCGCGACCTCCAGGCCGGGCAACCCGGCGACGGCGGGACACTTGTAGACACGGCCTTCGGGATCGATGGTGTAGTTGTTCTTCCAGTGCAGCTCGCAGGGGCCGATGAGACTTTCCAGGGTCGCCCCCTTTTCGGCAGCCGGAGCCAGCTTCCTGCGCTCGATCGACTTGTTCAGCTGCACCAGCGTCTGCGTCTCCTGCTTCTCGCTGCACCCGGTGCAGGTGCCTTTGCTGCGCTGCTGCGTGTCGACCATGGGCCGGAACTGCACTCCGGCGAGCAGCCGCGCCACGCCGGTCTTCTCGAGCCGATCGAGCAAGGCCTCGAACGACGCCGCCTGGTCCGGGAAGAAGTGCCCGCCGACGTACACCTTGCAGCCCGCTCGCGCCAGCGCGACCACGTTCTCGAAGATGACGTCGAAGGTGCCGCGGCCGTCGCGGTACACGCGCATCTGGTCGTGCGTTTCCCTGTCGCCGTCGAGTGTGATCTTGAAGCTGCCGGGTCCGAACGACTCCATCTTCTTGGCGAACTCGACGTCGAGGTGGATACCGTTGGTGGTCATGTGCCAGCGGAACTTGCCGCCGCGCGCCTTCATCGAGGCAGAAAGCACCTCCGCCGTCCGCAAGCAGTAATCCTTGCGCGTCGTCGGCTCGCCGCCGAAATAATGGACGTAAAGCGTGGGCAGCCCGCGCTCGTCGACCTGCCGCAGCAGCCACTCCAACGTCGCGTCCTCTGTGGGCGAGGACATCTTGGTGAAGGCCGGGTGCTCCTTCTGGAAGCAGTAGTTGCAGGCGAGGTTGCACTGCAGCGTCGGCATCAGCGTCACGTACATCGTGCCGGGGACGCCTTCCCTCGCCTTGTCCAGGTGCGCCGCGACGCGCGCGTCGTCTTCGCCGCGGCCCTCGACGAGAAACCCGTCTTCGACGAGCACGCCCTGGGTCTCGAGCTCCTCGGCGCTTGCCGGTACCTCTCCGGCCGACCAGCGGGCGACGGCGCGCAGCGTCGCATCGTCGATGCCGGCGTATCGATCTTCGAGAACGCTGTAGAGGACGTGCTCTCCGGGCCGGACGTTCTCGTACGCGACGACGAATCGGGAGAGTTGCATTGTCAGATTCCCCACGCAACGGCGGTGCCAGATCGATCGCGCGCCTTCGCTCAGAGGAAGTGAGCCAGAGTTTCGGCCGATGGCTAGAATTCAGGCTGGCTCTCGAGGCTCGGAACCGGGCCCCGGTTCGCTCGGCGCCGCACGCGATCGATCTCGACCGCGGCGCTCGGACTCGTCCCGAACACCTTATATAGGGTTGCGCGTGTCGGGCCGGCCAGCGCGGTGGCCGATGCGGCCAGTTCCCGGGCCACGCTGCTGGCGCGCCGCTTGCTGGCAGACGGGACCCGTGACTCAGCAAAAGATCATCGCGGTGCGCCACCTGCGTGCAGGAGGGCGCTTGATCCCGGTCCACTTCTCCCGGAACGCCGGAGGCTCGGTTGCGGGGCGGGCGGTGCTCGGCGCCCAGGACACCCCCATTCTCGATGGCCCGGATCCGGAGGCGGTGCTCGCGGTCCTCCGCGACGTCATCGACGGCCTGTTGCTGGCGCGACGGACCGCGAAATCGGATCGCGGGCGGGGCTACACCTTTCGCAGGCGGTGCGCCGCGAAGGCGCCCAGGACGCCTGCGGCGCAGAGCGCGATGACGAGGAGGATCCAGACCAGGGATCCATGCAGCGTCTCGCCATGCTCGATCGCCTCGGCGCTGGGCAACAGCGATCCCGCCCAGGAGTAGAGGAGCGTTCCCGGCGCCATTCCGATCGCGGTGCCGAGCACGAGGTCGCGCAGCCGCATCGGCGTCAGTCCCAGCACGGCATTGCTCGGCGTGTAGGGCAGGATCGGCGAGAGCCGCAGCAGGGTCACCGTCACGAGCCCGCCCTTGGCGGCGAGATCCGCGAGGGCGCGCGCCTTCGGACGTTCGAGCAGCGCCTGCGCGGCCGCTTCGCCGCCCACCGCGCGCGCGATGCTGAACGAGGTCGCTGCGCTCGCGACCACCGCGGCGAGCGAGATGATCGCCCCCCAAGGCCCATACAGCCAACCGCATGCGACGATCAAGGGGATGACCGGGAACAGCAGGAGCGTCAGGAGATGGATCGACGCGAAGGTGGCGAGAATGCCTGGCCATCCCAAAGCGTGAACGAGCTTCGCCCCGGCCACGATCCAGCGCTGCAGTGGAAGGCCCCGGACGAGGGCATAGAGCGCGAAGAGGATCGCCAGCGCCGCGAGGACGCGCGCGGCCTTCCGCAGGGGCATCTACGGCTTCTTGAACATTGGGTCATCTGCGAGTTGGGCGTGCGTCCCGGCCCGGGCCTCGGCCTGGAGCGCCTGCCATTCGCGCCGCTCGGCCTCGTCCATCCGGTCGAGCGCGAAGTTGAGCCGCGCGCGCGCCTTGACCGCGCGCACCTTCGCCTCGTCGGCCTCCGCCTTGCCCTGGACGAGCAGGTCGGCCGCTTGGAGCGGAGAGAGGCCAGCGCTGCGCGCTCGCTCCTGCTTCTCCTCCGCCGCCTTCAGGGCCGCTTCCGCCGCCGCCAGTTCCTGCCTCGACTCGTCGGCGAGGCGCTGCGCGGCTGTCCTGAGTCCCGCGACGCCCGCCTGGTTGTTCCGCGCGTCCTGCTGCGCTCGCGCCTGCGCCTCGAGGTGCTGCATCTTCAGGATCAGCTCGTCGGCTTCGTCAGGCATGCGCGGAGCATACACCGCGAAAGCGCGTCTCATGACCTGTACAGTCCAAAAACATAGCCGTAAAGCCGCACTTCGTGCGGCAGCGGCTAGACTCTGGGGGTGTTCTGGATCGCCGGCGGCAAGCTCGCGGACCCGACGCCGCGGGAAGGGGCGCTCTCCATCGACGGCGCGACGATCGCCGCGAAGGCGGACGCGGCTGCGCCGGGCGCGAGCGCCATCGATGCAAGCGGACTGATCCTGGTTCCCGCGCTGATCGACGCGCACGTGCACCTCTCGGTCGCCGGCGATCCCGCGCTCGTCTCGCGCGAGGAGACGCGACGAGGGGTCGCGGCGGTGCTCGACCTCGGGGCCCCGGAACGGATGCTCCCCCTCCGACATCCGCCGCTCTCCATCCGCTTTTCCGGACCGCTGCTCACCGCGCCCGGCGGATATCCGACGCGCTCATGGGGCGCGAACGGCGAAGGCCTCGAGCTGACGACCGCCGAGGAAGCGCGCGCCGCCGTGCGCAGGCTCGGGCAGAAGGGAGCCAGGTTCGTCAAGCTCGCGTTCGATCCGGGATTTCCCCTGCTCGCGCCGCGGGTCGCGAGCGCCGCCGCCGACGAGGCGCACCGGCTGGGCCTGCTCGTCGCCGCGCACGCGCTCGATACCGGGTCGGTTCGCCAGGCATTGGACGCCGGCGCCGATGTGCTCGCGCACACGCCCCGCGACCCGCTCCCCGCCGATCTGCTCGCGCGCATGAAAGGAAGATGGGTGATCTCGACGCTGCGCGCCTTCTCCGTTCCCGCAGAGCGGCTGCGCGCTCTCCATGCCGCGGGAGCGCGGGTGGCGTACGGTACGGACCTCGGCAACGAGAACACCGCGCCCGGGATCGATGCCGGAGAGCTGCAGCAATTGGCGTCCGCCGGCGTGGACTTCCTCGCCGCCGCGACCTCGTCCGCGGCGGCGCTGCTCGGATTGCCCGGGCTCGGAAGCCTCGAGGTGGGCGCATCCGCGAACCTCCTCGCGGTGCGCTCGCTGGCGCCCGACGACCTGGCGCATCCCGAATGGGTGATGATCGAGGGTAGGATGGCAGCATGAAGGTCTCGCTGCACGTCGTGCCGCCGCCGCGTGACGCTCCGGCACTGCCGGCTTCGACGGTGCGTCTGTCGGAGCCGATGCTGCGCTTCCGCTGCAACCAGAAAGGTTGCTGCTGCAGCGGCTGGGACATCCCGTTCCGGCTGGAGGACTTCCTCCGGCTGCACGACCATCTCCCGGACGGCGAGCGCGCCGCTCTCAGGCGCGGGATCCAACTCGTCCTGGAGAAGGGCGATCGCGAAGGCGAACAGATCCTCCATTCGCTCAAGCTCGATGGGGTAGGAGAGGACCGCGCCTGCCGCTTCCTTTCGCCCGAGGGAGCCTGCAGCGTGCATGCCCGCCATGGTCTCGACGCGCTGCCGGACCTGTGCGTCGACTTTCCCGCGTTCGGCTACCGCCAGGGCGAGCGCGTCGAGCTCTGGTTCGACCCGGTATGCCCGGAGGTGATCGAGCGGCTCGACGAGTCGGCAGCGCCGCTGCGAATCCACGAGCAGGCCGGCGCCTTCGGCGATCCCGGATTCGACCTGCGGGTGGCGCACACGTCGGACAAGCTGGGCGGCAGGATCGGCGATCGCGCGGTGGAGGTCCCGGCGCTCGATCGCATCCGCGCCCTCAGCCTCGAGGCGTTCTCCGTGTCGGAGCGGCCGGTGTGGCGCACGCTGGCCGCTCTCGCTCACGCCTACCGCCGTCTTCGCATCGGGAACGAAGCGGCGTTCGAAGTCGTCGAGCCCGAGGACCCGCAACCGTTCGTGCGCTTTCTGGGCGACAGCATCGCCGCGCATGGTCCGGATCTGCTCGCTGCGTCGGTCGCACGCTACCGGCGCTTCATCCATGCGATCGATGCCGGCCCCCTGCTCGCCGCGGATCGGCTTCCGGCGGCGCTTCGCGAATGGCAGCCGGCGCTCGAACGGTGGGTGGCGCCAGAGGAGGATGCGCTAAGGCCCCTGGCGTCGCGCTGGCTCGCGCACCGATTCGCCATTCCGATGCTGAAGGGACGGGGCGAGCTGCGGGAAAGCTGCGACGGGATCGTGCATCTGTATGCGGTCTCGCTCAGGTACGCGGCGGCGTTCGGCGAGACGCTGCAAAGGCCGGTGGACCGGACGCTGTACAAGGTGGCGATCGGGAGCGCGGAGTTCTTCTATCGCTCGCTCAACCTGCCGCGCGAGGTGCTGCCTTGGTTCGCGGCGGGGTAGCGCCGACCACGGCCACGTCGCCGTCGACGTTGCGTCTAGGCCGGCTGCAACCGCAGCAGGGTGATCTCCGCGGGTGCAAACACGCGCATGGGCGGTCCCCAGAAGCCGGTGCCCCGGCTCACGTAGAGCTGCGCGTCGCCCCGGCGGTAGAGGCCGGCGAGATACGGCTGCGCCAGCGCCACGACCCACGAGAATGGCCAGATCTGTCCTCCGTGCGTGTGCCCGCAGAGCGTGAGCGGAACGCCGCGCTTCGCCGCTTCCGGAAACTGCCGCGGCTGGTGGGCGAGCAGCACCAGGGCGCGCGACGGATCGCGGCCCTCGAGCGCCGCGGAAAGGTCCGGCGCGCCGGTCGGATCTTCGATGCCCGCGACGTCGAGCCCGGGAGCGGCCTCCACGCGCTCGTTGCGCAGAGGGCGGACGCCGAGCGTCGGCAGATGCGCGTACCATTCCTCCACGCCCGAGTAGTACTCGTGATTGCCGGTGACGAAGTACACGCCGCGTGGCGCTTCGATCCGGGCCAGGGGGGCCACGTGCTCGCGCAGCTCGTGCACGCGCCCGTCGACCAGGTCACCGGTGATGGCGACCAGATCCGGCGAAAGCGAGCGGACGCGTTCCACAACGTGCGCGACCCAGTCCTTGCGCAGCAAAGGCCCGACGTGCACATCGGAGATCTGCACCAGGCGAAAACCCGCGAGCTGGGGCGGCAGCCCGCGGAGCTTGACGTCGAGCTCCTTGATCTGGACCCCCGCGAGCGCGCTGCGCAGGCCCAGGGCAGAGAGGCCCGCGACCACGCCTCCCACGCCGGCGGCGAGCGAGCGCGCGAGCAGGAGGCGCCGGGCGGGATCCGGGTCGGACGGCCCACGCACGCGCGCGATCACGAAAACGACCAGGCGGCCGGCGTCGGCGATTCCGAGGAATGCGACCAGCAGGAAGGCGACGCCCATCCAGATGAACGCGATCCAGATGGCGGGCCGCACGGCGCCGGAAGGCAGGAGCCGCACGGCGAACAGCGTCGCAGGCATGGCGATCGCGGCGGCGATGATCGCGACGGTGAGAATGCGCACCCACGGATGCGGCAGGTGGAGGTCCCGGACGAAGCGGACCCAGATGTAGTAGTGCATCCCGCCGACCAGGGTCAGCGCGACGGCGAGGAAGATGAGGAACGGGAGCAGGCGCGGCACGGGGACAGGATGCCCGATCTCAAGCTTCGGTGCGCAGCAGGGCTGCCAGCCGGTCCTCTTCCAGGCGGATCCGCAGCACTTTCTCTTGCGTGACGATGACGCTCCCAGGAGCGGCCCCCTTGGGCTTGCGCACGTGCTTGCGGCGCGTCCAGGCCACCTCCGCGCCATCCTGACCGCGCGCGGAGGAGAAGTGCAGGGCGAGCAACGCGGCGTCCGCGAGGGTCCGCGCGTCCGGCGACTCGCCGGCGCCGGGCACGATCACGTGCGCTCCCTGGACGCCGCGGGCGTGCAGCCAGAGGTCGTTGCCGTGCGCGACACGCAGCGTGAGCGCATCGTTGTCGCGCGCGCTGCGGCCGACCAGGATCGGCGCGCCCGTTTGCGACGTGAATTTCCGATAGGGCAGGCGGGCCGGCTCGCGCTGCTTTCCTGCCGGTCGCGTCGGGGGCGCTTCCAGCTCCACGGCCGCGAGCTGCGCCGCGTCTTGCGCCGCCGCGGCCTGCGCGAGAAGCGCTTCGGCGCGCGACAAGGCCGCCTGTACTTCGTCGCTGCGCGCGGCGATGCGCCCTGCCGCCGCCTGATACCGCCTGGCGCGGCGGAGCCAGCGTTCGGCGTTCTCGGTGGCGCTCGAAGCGGGATCGAGCGGGATCACGACTTCCGCCGGGCGCCCCTCGCTGTCGGTGCGGGACCAGTCCGGAACGCGCGCCTCGCGAGCGCCGCGCGGCAGGCGCGAGGCCAGAGGCAACAGCAGCTCCGCGCGCGACCGTTCCTCGCCGGCGCGCGCCGCTCGCGCCGCGTCCTCCTCGACCGCCGCGAGCGTCCGCCGGAGTTTCTGGACGCGGGAGCGCAGACGCGCGACCACTTCCTTGCGGCGCGCCGCGACGCCCGCCCGTTCCTCGGCCGCGAGCGCTTCGCGGACCTTCTGGTCGCGCCCGGCCAAGGGCGCCTGTTCGCCGGGTTGAGCTTCGTCGGCCGGCGGATAGAGGCTGCCGGGACGCCGCTGCGCGCCGCTGGACGCCCACAAGATCCTGCCCGATGCGGCCTCGACGAGGAGCAGCGCTTCCTCGGCGATGAGGAAGCGATCGCCGAACTCCAGCCTCGGCGACGCCACGCGCCGGTCGCGCGGCAGGACCAGCGCCGCTCCCGACAGCCGCGCGCCCTCCAGCGCGTTGCGCAGCGTCGCCTGCGACCGCGGCGCGCTCTCCGGCGCCGTGGGACGCTCCGGGGTCACCGCTGCGAAGCGGGAAGCGGAGTCGATCAGCGTGAGCACGGTCCGCCCGGGCAGGCGAAACTGCAGCACGCAAAGGCGCGGCGACGGCAACCAGAGCTTCTGCAGCGAAGCGCCGATCAGCGCGCGCAGCTCGAGGAGCAGCAGCTTCCGATCTCCGTCGTTGATGGGTGGGGGCACTGCACGACTTCCAACTGCGGGATTCGCGGGCGGCCTCGCCGAGGTCGGGAGGCCGCCCGGAGACGTCCGGGCTACCTCTTACGCGAGGTCTTCCTCTTCGTCGTGCGCTTCCCGCCCTTCTTTGCGCCCTTCTTCGTACCCTTCTTTCTTGCCATCAGGTCCTCCTCCCATCCCAATGTGTCGCTCCCCGGCGGAGCTTGACGCGCACGATACAGACGACGATCTGAAGCGTCAAACATCCGGACGCTTGAAGCGGGGCGGCTGCGGTCGCTAGAGTGCTCCACAAGCATGCGGCAGCTCCTCCTCTTCCCCGGCGAGCTCGCTCCGCGGTCCGAGCCGCGCGTCGCCGTCGAGCTCGATCCGCAGGTTCGTCCGCCGCGAATCCACTTGGTGCCCGACGGCGCGAGCCTCGTCCTCGCATCGCGGCTCTCTTCGCTCTTGCGCGAGCCGGTCGAGGTGGAGCTCACCGACAATGCCTGGACGATGGTCAGCTACCGCCGCGTGCAAGGCCGCCTGCGCTTCCGTTTGCATCACATGTTCGCGCGGGCCCACGAGCCGGTGATGCGGGCGCTCGCCGGTTTCACGGGACGCAACCGGCGCGCGCACGGCCGCGCCATCGACGAGTACGTCCGCCAGAACCGGGAGCTCATCCGTCCCCTGGCGCCGCGCCCGCAGGCGCCGCTCTCGCCCTGCGGGCGCGTACACGACCTGGCGGAGATCTACGCCGGCCTGAACGCCCGCCACTTCGACGGCTCGATCCACGCGCGCATCGGTTGGGGCCGGCGCGGCCCGGGCGGGCGGAAGCGGTCGATCAAGATGGGCGTGTACTTCCACGACCAGAAGGTGATCCGGATCCACCCGGCGCTCGACGACGCGCGGGTGCCGCGCTACTTCGTGGAGATGGTGGTGTTCCACGAGATGCTGCACCAGATCCATCCGCCGGCGGTCGACGCAGTGGGTCGCCGCATCGTTCACGGCCCCGAGTTTCGCGCCGCCGAGCGGCGGTTTCCCGGATACCTGCGAGCGCGCGCCTGGGAGAAGGCGCACCTCCATCTGTTGCTGCGGCAACGGTCCTGAGACGGGGAAACCTGCGCCGCCCGGGCGGCGAAGCTACGTTGCGCTGGTCTTGGCCCGCGCGCTCGCCGTCTTGCTGTTGCTCGCCGCCTGCGCGACCCCGTACCAGCCGTTCGAAGGCCGTCCCGTCCTCGCCGCGATCCGCTTCGAAGGCAACCACAGCATCTCGGGCGGCGAGCTGCTCGACCACATCGCAACCGCGCCGACCACCGGCTTCTTCAGCAAGACGGCGCGGTACTACGATGCGGACCTGTTCGCCATCGACATCAAGCGCGTCGAGCGCTGGTACAACCAGAAGGGGTTCTACGAGGCCAAGGTCGAAAACGTGGAGGAGTTGCGCGACGACAAGGGTCGGGTGACCCTGCTGGTGAAGATCAACGAAGGCCGGCGCGCTGTCGTCCGCAAGATGGAGTTCACGGGCGCCGAGGCCGTGCCGCACGACGAGTTGAGCGACATGGACGACGCGCTCCCCATCCATCCGGGGGATGGCTTCGACGAGGACCTCTATGAGAAAGCGAAGGACGTGCTGCTCGAGCAGCTGCGCGAGCATGGGTTCGCGAGAGCCAAGGTCCGGGGTCGCGTCGAAGTGGCGCCGGAAGAGGGCTCGGCGAACATCGTCTTCGAGGTGGATCCTGGCGACAGGTTCAAGTTCGGAGACGTCACTGTTTCCGGGAACCAGCGCGTCGCCTCCGACGAGATCGTTTTCGCCACCGGAATCCGGCGAGGCGATCGGTTCACTCCGAAGGCGATCGCTCTCGCCCAGCAGCGCGTCTACAATCTCGGCGCGTTCTCCGGGGTCCGCGTCAGCCTGGAGCCGCTCACCGAGCCTCCCTTCGCGGGGGTGCGCGTCAACGTGCGCGAAGCGCCCATCCATACCGTCCGATTGGGAGTGGGCGGTTCCGCCGAGGAATCGCGCTGGGAGCTGCCGCGTCTGAGGGCGGAGTATACGAACCGTTCTCTCCTGGGCGGTTTGCGTCGTCTCGAGCTCTCCAACACCGCCGGATACGCGTTCGTGCCCAACCCGTTTCCGGGCCAGTACGATCCGGCGCGCTCCGGAATCACGACTCTGACCAGCGCACAGCTCACCATTCCCAACATGTTCGTGCCAGGTCTGGACTGGATCAGCCGCGCCGAATTTGCCCGCGAGATCCAGAGCAGCTTCTCCTACGACGACGTGGCGGCGCGGACCGGTCTGCTCTATCGCCGCGCCGAGCATACCGTGGGCCTCTCGCTGAACTTCGTCCGCTACTTCAAGGTGGACGTGCGCGGGGACACCACCGGGGTGCCCGGCATCGTCAACGATTGCCCGATCTCCTGCACCTTGACGTATCCGGAGCTGCGCTACAGCTACGACGGCCGCGACAACGCGATCGAGCCGACGAACGGGTTCTTCGGCACCATCGGGCTGCAGCAGACGCTGAAGCCCGGAACCTTCAGCTACTTTCGCATCAACCCCGACCTTCGCGGTTACGCGCCCCTCGGCAGGATCGGCGTGCTCGCGTTGCGGGTGGAATACGGCGGCCTCTTCACCGAGACGGCGAACGGGGCGAGCCCCTTCACCCAGAGGTTCTTCTTCGGTGGCCAGAACGAGCAGCGTGGCTACCAGCCGTTGCAGCAGGGGCCGAAGATCGGCGCGGACCCCTGCCTCGAGAACAACCCCCCCGGTTGCACGAAGACGCTCCGGTATGCAACCACGGCCGTCGGCATCGGCGGAAAGGCGGCCGCGCTGGTATCCGCCGAGCTGCGGATCCATGCGGATTTCATCCTGAACCACCTCGGGATCGTGCCGTTCGTCGACGCCAGCAACGTGACCAACGACCCGAAACGGCCGCTCGAGGGCGGCCTCGAGGTCGCTCCGGGGCTTGGTCTTCGTTACCTCACTCCATTCGGGCCGGTACGCCTCGATGTCGCTTATCTGGTGAGGGCAAAGGACGTCTTCACCCCCGCTGCGACGGCCATCGATTCAACGGGCGCGACCGTGACCATGTCGCGGACGCGCGTCTCAGCCTCTTGCCCCGACAACACCGCGGGGTGCATCCCACTGCCGCGGTTCGCCTTCCACGTCTCGCTCGGCGAGGCATTCTGACCCCCCAAGGGGTTTTTTCACTCGCGTTCGGACAAGACGGTTGGCGCCCTCGTTCCAGGTGCGCGAAGGCGCTTGTGTGGCAAGAATCGAAAAACCGGTGACCGAGCACCTGCCAGAACCGACGTACGAGCCGCCGCGCCCGCCGAGGCGCGAGCCGCGTCATCCGAAGCCGCGCTGGCGCGCGGCGGGAAGGATCCTGTGGATCGCGGTCCTCTCGCTCCTCGGTATCGTGCTGCTGGCGGCCGTGGCTGCGCTCGTCTGGCTGCATACCGGCAGGGGTTCCGAACAGCTGGGCCGGTATGTCGCGAACGAAGCGCGCAACTCGATCGAGGGCGATCTGCGCGTCGGCGCCATCCACGTCAGCGGTTTTCTGCACATTTGCGTAGACAGCGTGGACCTGCGCGATCCCGACGGTCATCGCGTGCTCAGCGCCGACCGCGCCTGCGTCCGGCTGCAGCCGCTGGCCTTGAAGGCGCACCGGGTGGTCATCACCGAGGCGCAGCTCGAGCGGCCCTGGATCGAGGTCGCGAAGGTTCCCGGTACCAGCGAGACGACCTTGCAGCGCGCGATCAAGCCGCGCAAGCCGCCGCAGCCCGGAGGCGGTCCATTCGAGTGGAAGATCGACGTGCGCAGCCTCGAGCTGCGCGGCGGGTCGGTCACGGTCCGGCCGGAGCTGGGAGCGGACGCGACCCTCGCCCTGCGCGATCTGAACGTCACCGATGCGCACGCGCGTTACGCGGCATTTTCCGCGGCGGCGGCGCTAGGGCTTTCCGCGCAGCTGTCCGCTCAGGGAGCAGCGCCGGTCGCCTTGGATCTCGATGCGACGCTCGAGGGCGCCGCTGCGACCGGGACCGTCGCGCTCAAGTCCTTCCGCGCGAAGCTCGGCGAGAGCGGCCTCGTTGCGGACGGATCCTGGGACCTTGCCAGGCGGGCCGGCGAGATCCGGGTTCGCCAGCTGGTCGTGCTGCCGGAAGACGTCGAGGTGATTGCGCCGAAGTCGCCGCTCGCGGCCGCCGTGCGCGGCGAGCTCGATCTGAAGAGCGACGGAAAGACGGCAGGGGTCGAACTCAGGCTCGAAGCCGGGGGCGGCAAGCTCGGCGGGAAGCTGACCACCACGCTGGAGAAGGCCCCGGTCTGGGACGTCCAGCTCTCCCTCGACAGCGTCGATCCGGCCGCTCTGTCGCCCCGGGCGCCGAAAGGCGTGGTGACGGCCCGCCTCTCCGTGCATGGGAAGGGAACGCCCCGATTCGACGAGCACGGCATCGTCGGCGAGCACGAGGTCGCGCTGCACGTCGGCCCGGCGCGGCTCGACCGCATTGGTCCGGTGGTCGCGGATGTAAAGGCCACCGTGGTGCGGCGGTACGCGATCGTGCGCGCCTTCACCGCCACCGCCCTTGGACTGGAGATCAAGGCGCACGGCGCAGCCGCCTACGACGAGGTCTCCCTCGATCTAGACGTGCGGGCTCCGGACCTCGGCCAATTCGGGCGGGCCGTCGGTGCCACGCTGCGGCAGCCTTCGCTGCCCATCGCCGGGTCCGCGCGGTTGGCCGCGCGCGTGACGGGCTCGCCCACCTCGCCGGACGCATCGGTGAGCCTGCGCGCGCCAAAGTTCCTCTGGGGTGGAACCATTTCCGCCGACGGCTTGACCGTGAACGGCACGCTGCATGGGCCGCTGAAGCGGCCGGACGGTTCCTTGCGTCTGGCGGCGCAACGGCTCTCCGCGAGCGCGATCGACCTGGGCGCGCCGCGGATCGACATGACGCTGCAGTGGCCGCTGGCGCGCCTTCGGATCGACGCCGCGGTGGCCGGAGGCGTTCTCCAACTGGCGGGCGACGCCAAGATCAATGACGACAAGGACGGCTTGACGTTGTCGAACTTCCTCGTCGCCTATCCGGGGAATACCCTCCATCTCGCCCGCGACGCGAACGTCCACTTCCGCGGCGCGGTGGTGCTCGAGCCCATCGAGCTGCTGGGCGATCACGGCAGCGTACGCCTGCAGGCCCAGCTCCAACCGCCGCCCGGCCGGATCGACGCGGCGGTGGTGGTCTCGAATTTCGAGCTGGATCGGCTTCCCCAGTTCGCGATGCCGAAAGGCCTGGATCTTCATGGCGTGCTCGAAGCGAACGCGGTCGTGCAGGGACCGCGCGCGACCCCGGATTTCGATCTCCGCGCCGACCTCCGCGGCGCGGGAGCGCGCCCGGCCGCAGATCTTTCACTCGACGCGCACGTCCACGCCCACGTCCACCGCGGGGTGCTGCAGACCGAAGGCTGGGCCGCCGGAAGCGGGCTCGTCCGCGTCGATTTCCAGGGTGAGCTGCCGGTGCAGGCCATCGCCACGCAGCCGTCCAATGCGCCCGTCCAGCTCGAGGTGCGTCTCGCGCAGCTCGATCTCGCGCGTCTGGCCGAGACGGCGAAGCTGCCGGCCCTGCAGCAGCAGCACGCCCGCGGGGTGATCGACGCCCGCATCGTCGCCAGCGGGAGCCTGGCGGCCCCACGGGCCACCGTGTCCCTCGAGGCGCGCGGCCTGGGCACCCAGACGATCCAGCAGGTGGACGCGCGGGCCGGACTCCTGATCGAGAAGGGCACGACTGCGTTCGACGGCTCCGTCCAACTGGGCGGCGAGCCCGCCCTGGCGCTCACCGCGCAAATTCCCTTCGATCTGGCGCGCGCGCTCCGCGACCGGACGTATCTGCGCGGCATGCTGGATCGTCCCCTCCAGGCCGATCTCGCCGTCACCCAGCTTCCGCTGGAACGGCTCTCCCGGTCCGGCATCTTGCCGACCGGCAGCAGCGGCACCGTGAGCCTGTCCGCGCGCCTGTCGGGGACGCCGAGGGATCCGACGCTAGACCTGAACACGACGGGCAACGAGGTCAACATCGGGCGCCTGCACGGTCTCGCGTTCCAGGGTGCCCTTGGCATCCGGGACAAGGTGCGGGCCACGCTCGGAGCCCAGTCACAGGGCGACGTCGTGGCGCGCGGCGAGATGGGCGCCTCCCTGTCCGGAGGAGAGCTGGTGGAGGTGCTGATGCGGCGGGGCGACCGCGCGGCGATCGCGCCGCTGCTCGATCGCGCGGTCTCGCTGAATCTGGAGATCCCCGGCCTGCCGATCGCGCGTGCCTCCCAGCTCGCGGGCCGCGCGGGGGTCGCGGAAGGCCGGCTCAGCGGGAAGGTCGTGCTCTCCGGAACGCCGGCGCGGCCGGAGCTCACCGCCCAGCTGACCGTGCGGGACCTGTCCGCACAGGAGAAAAAGCTCGGCGCTGCCGACGTGTATGTGGAAGCGAGCTCCGCCGGAGCCCTGTTGCACGTCGGCATCGACCCGCCCGGCGGAGGCAACTTCCTCGGTCATGTCAAGGTCGATGCCGATCTCGGCGGACGCGCGCTGCTCTCGCGCGGCGCCGCGCCAGTCCTGAATGGGCGGTTGTCTGGCGACATGACTTCGCGCAACCTCGATCTCGGCTTCGCCTCGGGGCTGGTGCGAAATCTGCGCCGGGCAGGCGGCACTCTGGACGGGGCCGTGAAGATGGGCGGCACGCTCTCGAAGCCGGTCGCCGAGGGCGATGCGCACCTGCGCCGGGGCCTCTTCGACGTGGTCGGGCAGGGCGTGTACGAGGACGTCGGCCTTGACGCCAAGTTCTCTCCGAAGGAAGTGGTGCTCGATCGTCTGACTGGGAGCGTGGGCATGGGAACGTTCAGCGCGATCCTCGCCGCTTCGCGAAGGCCTCTTCCTGGCAGCGCGGACCTCGATCGCATGGAGTTCACCGGCGAGATCCATCTCGGGGACGCCGAGTCGGTGCGGGATCGCAAAGTGCCGGGGACGGACCGGCCGCTCTCCGCGGGCCCGGTGCCCGTACGGCAGGCCGCCGAGCAGCGCGCGGACGTTTCCGGCGAGATCGACCTCTTCGGCGACTACACCGACGGAACGCTGAATTTGAACGCGAAGATTCCGGACGCCCGGATCGTCATCAAGCAGCTGCCGGACAAGCAGCTGCCGCGGCTGAAGGAAAACCCCGACGTGCTGCTCATCCATCCCGGGGAGCGCCCGCATCCGCCGGGGCGGGAGCCGGGAGACGTGGAGGCGGAGGAGGAGGCGCGCAAGACCGCGAAGTTCCGCGTGCACGCGCACCTCGACCTCAACCATCTGTACGTGAAGGCGGCCGACTTCGAGTTCCCCGTCGACAGCCAGATGAACTTCGAGTACGACGCGCGCCGCCCCGACGGTCTCACCGCCGACGGGACGGTGCACGTCCCCCAGGGCTCGTTCACCGCGCTGGGCCGCCGCTTCACCATCGATGATGCGAAGATCATCGAGACGGGCGGCGACCCCTCGAATCCGGAGCTGGAGATCAAGGCGCTCTACGACAACCCGCAGGCGAAGGTGACCATCACCGTCACCGGCACCGCCAAGAATCCGCAGCTGGAGATGGCCTCCAATCCGACCATGGACCAGGACCAGATCGCGTTCTTTCTCGCCACCGGGCGCGTCCAGGGCCGGGCGACGCAGCAGGGCGGGGGAGTCGACCTCACCGGCGCGGCCACCAGCGTGGTAGGAGGCCTGCTCTTCGGCCAGGTGCGCAAGGAGCTTGCGGACGTCCTTCCGGTCGACGTGATCACCATCGATACCGGCGCCAAGGGCGTCTCTGGCGCGAGTGTCGGCAAGTACATCGGCGACCGGGTCTTCATCGGATATCGCCAGCGCTTCACCGAGACGCCGTACGAGAACAACGTCGAAGGCCACTTGGAGTACGAGATCAGCCGCACGGTATCGGCGGAAATGACTTACGGCGACCGGACGCGCGACTTCTCCGTGCTGTTCACGAAAGACTTCTGAGCCAGCCCGTCTCCCGAAAGGCGCCCTGATCGGGGCCTTCACCGATGCCGGATCCGGATGGTCCACCCCAGCTCGATCAGCCCCTTGAGCACGCGTGGCACCCGGCGCAGGAGCGCGGTCGACGGAGGCCGCTTCTCGTGCAGCGCGATGGGGATCTCGCGCACGTCACGTCCCATGCGCTGCGCCCGGATCACGAACTCGCTCGCAAACAGGTCCCGCTCGACCACGCAGGCGCGGGCGACGTCCCTGAGCCGCTCCCGCTTGAACGCTTTCAGCCCGTGCGTATCCGTGCCGCGGAACCCGGTCGCGACGCGCAGCAGCAGGTTGATGACCCGGGTGGCGACACGGCGGACCCACGGTCTCGAGTCGTTCGCGCCCTTCATCGCCTTCGAGCCCACCACCATGTCGGCGCCCTGCTCGAGAAGGGGCAGGGCGCGCAGGTAGAAGTCCATGTCGCAGAGATCGATCTCGTCGCAGATCACCACTTCGCCGCGCGCCTCCAGGATTCCCCGCTTCAGCGCCCGGCCGTAGTTCGGCTTC
>Ga0137415_10001191_pt1 | contig 25778 bp, 32 predicted proteins | sample CZODoug3_1_1_16f_FD_183082 | JGI IMG/M metagenome (GOLD analysis project Ga0137415, IMG submission 183082) | Vadose zone soil fungal communities from Angelo Coast Range Reserve, California, USA - CZODoug3_1_1_16fungal (Hybrid Assembly) | ecosystem: Environmental > Terrestrial > Soil > Vadose...
CCGATCGCAGTTCCGGCGGAGAATTGTCCGCCGTCGCCAACGGCCGGCGCGCCGACATCGGGCAGATCAGCCCCAGTCGCGAGCCGTTGGGGCTGGCCTTCCAGTTGTGTTCGTGCCTGTTCGATCACGCTATCCGCGCCAAACGGATCATGGTCAACGGGAATAAATGAAACGTCTCCAAAATCCGGTTGATGGTCGACAGGCACCAGAGAAAAATCAGGCATGATGAACAACCATCAGGAATTTGCCGGGCCGCTTCGGGTCCGGAACATAATGGTGGCCGTCCCTGGCTTTCCGCGAACCCGGTACGGGGGAACGCTGCATCTTCTGCGCTTCGGTCGTCGCTTTCAGATGCGCGTCGAGTAGTGCCATCTTGGCGTCGAGATCGGCCTTGATACTGGCGAGTTGAATCTCCGCCTGGGCCTTGACCTGTAAATGGATGGCGTCGTTTTGCGCCTTCTGTTGCGCAATCTGCGCTTGATGCGCAGCCTGCGCCTGATCGGCCTGCACCCTCGCCTGCAGCGCCAGCAGTTTCGGATCGGGCGGCGGCGTGGGCGGCGCCGGCGGCGGATGCAACAGCTGCCCGGTCTGCGGATTGATCGCGGTGGGATCGTTGAAGAAGCGGCCCGGATTCTTGTGCCCCATGATCCGCGTCAGCTCGGCCGCGGTGTTGTAGAGTTCGCTGTCACCGACCAGGTTGACCTTGCCGGCCGAGATCAGTTCCTTCTGGACATTGGCGAGCGCCATCAGTTGCGCGAATTGCTGCGCCTTGCCGCCGGTGCCGAGGCCGACATTGATCGTCATGTCGTCCCGGGTCTGCCAGTCGCGTGGATCGACATTGACCCAGGCGTTGCGCAGGCGCACCGTCTGTTGCTGCTGGCCGTGCTTACGGATCGTGCCGTGCAACAGCGCGAAGATATCGCGCACGCCCTCGGCCATCAGGCGCGCGATCAGCTTGATGCGCATCTGCGAGGCGGAAAACACCTGCGCCACCGCGGTTGCCGATTGGTTCTGCAACGCATTGGCGTCGATGCCTTGCGATTGCTTCGACAGGCCGGTGCGTGTCTCCAGCTCAGCATCGACGTATTGCATCATCGGATAGATCGACGTGGTGATGTCCGGCACCACCTGCCAGTTCAGTCCGCCCGCGGTCTTGGTGCGCACCACCCCGCCCGGCCGCGACACCAGCAGATCGTCGAGCGTGTTGGCGCCGGCATTGGCCTCGGACACCTCGACGCGCGGGTTGTTGTGGAGATAGAGATTGTCCAGCGCGCCACGCTTCAGCGCGGTCTTCTCGCGCTGCAGCGGCATCACCAGGTCCGCGATCGACCGGCCGAAGAAGCGATGTGTCATCGGCACCGGCGTGGTCGCCGCGAACGGGATCGCGTCGAACGGCGTGATGCATTCGCGGCCATCCTGGCGCAGGATCTCGCTCTGGTCGCCGCCGGTCGTGACCTGATAGAGGCAGGGCCTGCCGTTGCCCTCATAATCCATCCGCACATAATGTTCGGTGATGCGGACCAGCCGGGCCGCCGAGTTGACGCCGCCGGCGTTGGTGCCGAAATGCTCATCCGCGGTATCGCGGGCGAGCGTCTCAATGTCGGTATGCCCGGTGTAATCGCCAAGCGACTTGATCTGCTCTTCGTCAAATCCTTCGGCGATCAATTGCGCTTCGGTCTTGGTCACCACCTCATGAAAACAATAGTTGCAATCGCGGACGCTGCGCGCGCCGCGCTCGATGCCGAATTCCTCCGGCGGCACGCCAAGCACTTTGGCCTGGGCGAGCTTTCGCGTGGTGACCATGGTAACGTCGTGGGTGACGGGCGACGCAAGCGGCGCCGGCATGGAAAGCAGGGGAACAGCCATATTGATGAGCTCATTGTGAAATGTTGCGGAGTGAAGACCGCGCGCCAAACAGCGGCGGGCAATTACCGGCCCGATGAATAGTTGTTGCGCATGTTTTCGTAAATGAGGCCGAGCAGCCCGCCGGGCATTGGCTGATCCGGGTTGAAAGGATCGATAGCGCCAGCCCTAGCCATCGAGCCGAGAGGCCCGCCGGATGCGCTTTGTGGGGCGGAGAGGAACGGTACCGGAGGCGCGCCTGCGGCAAATACCGAAGCCCGCGGGTTAACATTCGCCCCGTTTGCACTTCCGTAGAGCCCATTTTCAGTGGGAGCTGACGAAGCGGGCCTTCCATGGGCACTAGCGTTCCAGCCGGACATCCCATTGCCGAGCGGATTTTGTTCGCGCGAACTCAAGAACGGGATAGCCGAGCTGGCGTTTGCACCAATCGTTCCGGAGCTATCATGCGGCGATCGAGCAAACAGAGACGCTTCGCCCGTGGGGCCCATCGAAGGAGGAAAGACATATCGGCTCAGAAAATTGGCAATCTGCTGAGGAGTTTTAGCGACGCCCGTGGACGCTCCGGGCCCTGAAGGAATTGGCATCGATTCCGGATAGTCATATTCCCAGACGTTATTTCTGCTGGGGACTCCCGCGGTAGCTGCTGAATCGCGGATATAGGGCTTTGACCAAGGCTGCGAGAAATCAGGCGACATCTCGAGGGGACCGAACCCATGAGTTACGCCTATTCCAGGGGTCCCGATGCCAAAGCCGGCGGCGCTTGCACTCGTCCCGGCGTTGAATCGGACCGGTCCTTTTCCAGGACTCCCTGAAATTGATGTTCCTGTCAGGAGTCCCTCGAGATCGGGAGTGTACCCCGCCGAAAGACCGATGCCGGGCGTGCCGCCGTAAGCTTGAGGATAGATTCTCCCATGATTGTCTATGTACAGCCCACCTCCGACGCCCCACAACGATCCAAAAGTTCCTCCGCCATACGTACCTGCTGTCACGATTGCTCCTTAGCGTTTTGGCTCGTCTCCCGACTGCAGTTCTCCTTGTAGGTCCTCCAGGACTTCATCGTCGAGAAGACGGCCCAAAAGAACCAAAGCAGGAAGAAGCTACCGAAGACCACATTCTGCGAGAAGAAGAAGCCCAGCGAAATACAGAGACAAAACACGCAAAAGCCCCACGACGACTTCATGTATTCCGCCTGCAACGGCAATGGCGTTGAAGTACTCAGCGCATATACAGAAAATGCATAACGCGAGGTGTAATCATCCTGAAATTGTGGAGGAAGCGAGTCGACCAGGGAACGGCGGACGACCTCCGATTTGACGGCTGACCAGATCGCGGCGATCGCGCCCACAACGAAAAATACGGCGTTCATTTTTCTTTCCTCGCTCGCAGCGCGGGATCGTTGACCTGCGAAACACGCTCAACCGCACCTGCGGCCGCCCCCTATCCAGTAGGACCACAGCATAAGGTTGTTCGAGGCTGGAGGCTACGTCCGCCGAGAATATTGGGTCCGACACGAACCACCGGTGATGGTCGGACGAGGCGCCGTTGATGGAGGCGTTCCAATCATATTCGCCTGGGCGGGCAGCGGCTTCGTGCTCCTCGTGTCGGCTTCTCTCTATTTCACGATGTCCTAGGCGAGCTGCGCCCAGGTTATCCTCAACTCGTCGCTTCCGACGTTTCAGCCGCAGCATTATGCACGGTATGCGCCACGATCTTCATCGCGCCATTCGATTCCATCACCGCCTGCGCCAATAGCGCGAACTGATCGTCGGTCAGGTCGTAGTAGGTCTCGCGGCTTTCTTCCTCGCGCTCTTCCCACCACACCTTAACGATGCCGACTTTCGACAGCAGCGCATCCTTGATGAAGGAATAGAGGATCATGAAGCCGGGATTCTGCTGCATGAAGACGTGATTGACGTAATCGGTCTCCTGCTGCGCTGCGGCCTCGTCCTCGGGTCCGACCGGCTCGAAGCGCACCACCTCGTCGGAGTCGGCAAAAATATCCATCAGCGACGGCATCAACCCTTCGATGGTATCGGCGACATCGGTCGAGACCGCGCGCGAGCGGCCGTCCTGCGCCGGCATGTCCTTGCGCATGTCGCCGAGATAATAGTCCATCGCATCGGCGCGATCCTCCGCCAGCCGCGCCGCGGAGATCGCGGCCAGTGCACTGGATTTCTCGGAGGCGAGCATCGACTTGAGATCGGACGTGGACATTTTGGGCATTGGCAAAGGCCTCGGTTTGAAAAGAGTGAAGCTATGTCAGGTCGCGCATGTGATATGCAAGCAGCGCGGCCGCACCACCATGTCGCCAGGCATCGACATAATTGCCGTTCCGGTTCAGGTCCGGTGTTTCAGGCCGAACATCCTGCAACCACGAAAGCACTTGGCCAAGTCTTTCATCTGTCGTTGCCCGCCGACCCTCGATAAGCCCGATGTAGTCAGTCATGCTTGACCTTCCGTGTCATGATCAGGTTGCGTCGACGGTCTGGGCAACCGTCGGCCACGGGTGACTTCAGGCCGTCAATCCAATAATCGAACTCTCGATCATCAAACCAAAAGCATTGATAAACGATACCGCTCGTGTACTTGATGAGGACCTTGCTTGTATCACCGGTATGCCGCACATCCGTACGGAGCAAAGCGAGTACCTCGAAGCTCATTCCCGTCCAATGACAGATCTTCACGTTTTGAAGTTGTACAGCCTCGTGCTCCACACCACAAAACGCGCCACCCGGCTCGTCAAAATAGCGACTATATATATTGCAGCGCCTGCGAGACATGCCGCAAGAAGCGAGAAGACGATCAACGCCCTTCGTGGCCATCTGTACATGAACCGCGACAACCTTTCTCCGGGGCTGGCAGCCGCCGGCGAAGCAAGTTCCCAAACAAGCGAGCAAAAAACGCCATTGCCAGGAGCTTCATGCTCGACTCTTTCTGAAGTACGCTAGCCATTGTATTTTGCGCCACGACCATATGCTGCACACTGCATCGACGCATGAGCGACGGATGCCACAGTCACAAAAACTGATGCGATGAAAACAACCGGCAGACAGCGGATCCGCTTCGGTAGAGACGCGAATGTCATGACGGCCTCCTCGACTGCGGGGTTTCGTGACGCCGTCGCAGGCTGTTTTACGTCAATAAACGCGCGCGCGATCCCCGCCTCGCGTCGTCGCAATAGAAGCGACGCAATACCTGCGGGGAAAATCTCAGAAGGCTGACCATAGAACAAAACAAGAACTTCGTCAAGTTTCCGTATCCCGAGACTGTGGATCTCGCTCTTTCTTCGTCCAGTGCTTCAATCGATTCCAAAATTCTCAACGAGCTATGATGTCGACCAACTGTTTCCTGGGAGAACGCGACGGCTGTCCCGACATGCATCAACGGCGGATCCAGTTTTGAACTGGTGACGGGTCCGCAAGACGCGTCCCAGACGCTAATTTAGCGTGCTGCGGTTCTATACGTTCAGTGAGTGCCAACAGATCGGAGCAAACGCATCAACCAATCGTCGCTGTTTTTATCGCGCGACTGGCGGCTAGCCGGCAGGGCAAAGATCGGCGGCGGAAAGGGCCAGTCGGGCATTGGCTGGCCGCTGACGATCCCGAGCGGTCTCTCGGCTTGCGGCGGTGCCGGCTGGTACGGACCATCCGGGGCACTGACCGAGGAAGAAGTCCAGTTTCCGAAGCGATCGCCCAACGAAGCTGGATGATCGGGAGAAAGCACCTCATTGGGCGGAGCGAACGGCACGGCCGGCGTGCCCGTTTCAAAGAATGATGGTTTCAGTTGGCCCACGATGCGCCGATCCAGACGTGGAGGAGTCTGTCTCGCATAGGGCGACGCCGATTGATCCGATAGCGGACTAAGCGATCGGGGCGCCGGCATGATGGCCATACCCGCTGCGTTATCAAATCCGCTGCCCGCATTGGCGCCGGGGCCCATCAAATATTGTTGGTATTCGCCAAGGTAAGCCGGCTGACCTGGATCGGTCTTCACCGGGCCCAGTCGATCCCAGAAGTCCGTTGGGTTGATAGCGTGGCCCGCAGAATCCTTCAGTTGGTAGTGGACGTGTTGATCTTTCGTTCCGGCGTTGCCCATCCTGCCGATCGGTTGGCCTACGCCAATCAGATCACCTCGCTTCACATACTGGATATGGGTATGTAGTATTTCGTGAGAAAGGCCGTTTGCATCCCTTATCGCTATTCTCCCGAAAGTGCCTTCCCCCGGACTTGTCGTCACGATGCCGGCTACCGGCGAGCGCAACGTGGGGTGCTTGAGATTGATTCCGGTTTGCCCTATGGGATAATTGAAATCGACGCCGCCATGAGGAATCGATGCGGGCGGATTCCTACCCTTTGTCGCCCCAAAAGGACTGGTGACCTCGGGCGATAGGCCCCCGATGGGAGGCAGTACGCGATGCATGATATCTCGCCACGGCATGTCGGGTCTCCATTGTAGTTGTTATTCTGCGGACGCGGAATGCTGCCGCGGGCTGGAGTCTTCGAGCCCGGCCTCAGGTTACTCAACCTGTGGGTGATAACGTAACATTCGCCTGAGACTGCCGTCGCCCGCCGCCAATAGTTGCAGGCGAAGAACAAGCACCTGTCCGGGAGCACGTCGTTGGATTGCAAACAGAAGAGCCATCGCATTCTTGCGCAAGCAGCATTCACTCTCGCGTGGCTGTTGATTGCGGGCACGCCGACCTTTGCGCAGAACATCGCCAAACCAGCGACGGAGCAATGGCGTCCGAAGGAGGGCACCTACGCGGACCCCGGCGCCGATTTCAGTCTGAGATGCGGAGAGTTTGGCGACTTTATCGTCGAACTTACCCACAATTCTATCAGCGGTAGCGAATGGAGCTGCAAAATCACAAAGCTCACGGATACAGCCCCGGGCGCTATCAGGCTCGACATGATCTGCAACGACTACAATCTTGCGGAGTTTATCAATGACCCGAACCCCTACGAAAGGAAGTTCAAAGAAATCATGCTGCTTCGAAAGCTGGACGCAAAGTCTATATTCGTGCGAAAAACTGTAAACGGAAAATTCAAGGATCCTTATGGGCGCGCTTCCTATTGCCCTGACGAGGCTCAGCGCATGTACACCGAGGCAATGGCGAGGGACGAGGCGGAAGCCGAGCGAAAGGCCGCCGAGCAGCAACTCACTCGAACCCCTTGGCGTCCGAAGACCGGCGTCTACGCAACCCCGGGCACGAATTTCAACGACCGATGCTTGAAAGCCGGTGACGCGATCCTCGATTTTGACGAACGGTCGATTACCAGCGGCACCGATCGGTGCAACGTGACTTTTATTCGTGATAATCTGGACGGCATCCAATTGTTCGCTACCTGCAATGCGCCGCCGAGCTCGGAGAGCATGATCCTGCGGAAGATCGACGATAAGACCGTGTTTCTGCAAAAGACGAAGGACGGAAACTTCAGCGATCCTGGCGAACCATTGTCTTATTGTGGTCAGGACGCCCAGGAGATGTACGCGCAGCCAAAAGCCAAGAAGTGACTGGACTTCGGCGTTACAAATAGCGCTCACGTCGCGAGCATCGCTGCGAAATGATTCACGGCGGGTTGGCCACAGGCATAGCCACGATAGACTGTCGACTGTCAGCATTGAGGGTGATGCAATGGCGCAAGAATATTGGACCAAGGAACAGTTTTGGAGGAGTTGGAAACCGCCGGAGAAGACGAGGTAAGAGTAAGGCTTACGACAAAGATCTATACCGACCTCAACGAGAAAGGTGGACTTGCTCGCGAATGGATTCAACGCAGGGAACTTTCCCGAGCTGCTGAATCCGAACGGGCTAGAGATGCCTTCCAAGCTGAACAAACCTTGGCAGCATCACGCGCTGTAGAGGCGCCAACCGAGCCGCCGATGCCGCTGAACGGCAGGGCAGTACTGCCGAAAGAGCAACCAGAACCGCGATCGCGGCGCTTATCGTTGCGATAGTTGCAGCCATTCTCAGCCTCATTGCTACGCTTAAGCGTTAATTTCACGACGAACTATTTGCTTCTTGCCTAAGCTTCCAGCCCCACTGGCCGCCATCTCTCACACCCACCCCTGCTCCCGATACCGGATCACCCGGTTGAAATTCCCCGCCCTCCCCGGCGCCTCGTAGCACACCGCCATCAGCCCGAGCGCATCCGCGGCATGGCTCGACCAATCGTGTTCTGGTCCCAGTCCCACGTTCCGAACGTCGTCTTTGCGCTCGTGATAAAAACCGATCGCGTCGCGGCCTGCTTCGGTGGCCGCCTCGTTCCACCAGATCTGCGGCCCCAGCCTGCGCAGCGCCTCGATGCGCATCATGGCGGCGCCGCGGCCCTGGTTCTTCACCGGCGGCTCGACGGTGAAGCCGGCCTCGCGCAGATGGTCCTCATAGCGCTTGCCGGTGATGTTGTTGGCGGCGACGCCATCATGCGGCAGATAGAGGATCGCGTTTTGATAGCCGCACGAGCGCAGCCAGTTGACGTGAAACGCCAGCACCTGACCAACGGATTCGTAATAATCCAGAACCCGAATCTCGGCTCCGACCCACTGCAATATCCAGATCGTGAAGGCGTCGGCGGTGGCGCCGGAGCCGCCGATGTCGATGAAGGCGCGCAGCGGCAACAGCGGATCGGCGGAGATTTTTCCGATGCGCCCCTGCGCCCGCGCCTCGGCCAGCATCTGCGCGAAATAGGCGCCGTCGAACGCCCTTGCGTAATCGCCCTCCCAAATGTGCTCATAGCGCTCGGGATAGAGCGAGAGATCGAGTTGGCGCTCTTCCTCCAATACGGAGGGAAACCAAGGATTGTCACGCCAGTTTGCACTGACGACGATCGCGCCCGGCGGTTTCCGCACCCTCAGGAGGTCGTCGATCGCATCAGACTTCCGACGCGGATTCCACGAAGCCCACAATTCAGACCGCTCGGCGCGGATAGTCGGGCGCAGCAGCGCGAGGCTGCGCGCACTTAAGCTCTGCGCCTCATCGACCCAGGCGATACGAAAACCCTCCAGCGACTTGATGGAGTCGGCGGTGTGGTCTTGCATGCCGCGAAAGATGACGATGCCGTCGCCGGGCGTTTCGATCTTGTCGGTGAACAGTCTGAAACCGCTGCCGATCCCGAGCGAGGCGATCTTGCTTTCGATCAGGCGCTTTGAGGATTGCGCCAGGGTGCGCTGCGCCTCGCGAATGCAGACCGCGAGCGTGCCGCGCTCGGCCTGACAGGTCTCCACGAGAAGCTCACCGAAGAAGTGCGATTTCCCCGAGCCGCGGCCTCCGTACACGCCCTTGTAGCGCGCGGGCACAAGCAGCGGCTCGAAGACCTTAGCGGTCGGAATTTTCAGGATTGACAATGACGCGCTCAATTCGATGGATCAGTTCGAGCGCCCCGTCATCGCCGTTCTCCAGCGATTGTGGGGCCTTACCCCAGCCGCGATCGAGGATAGCGTTGGCGGCGGTGACGCGCGCGGCGGCGGTGGACTCATTGCTGCGCATGATGCCGACCAGCACATTGACCGCGGTTCTGGTGTGGCTTCGCGCCAGCGAGCAAATTTCGGTTGGGGTCTTTGTCACTTACTTCTCATACCAGTCCGGCTGGGCATACTCACACGGCGCCGTGTCGGGATGATGATTCATGGTGCAATCCTCAGGGACGGCTTGGCGAAACACGATCGTCGGGAAATCCGTCTGCTCGAGATCGTGCTTCGGACGCGGGATGAACCGGAGGATCTCTGCACTCATGAAAAGGCCTCCGAAAGCGCGATGGCGACCAAACCGGCGAGCGCCAGTGAAACCAAATATGCGGTCACGTCAGATCCTCCCGTGAATTAAACGTGCGGCAGATCGCTCGCGTGCGATCGTTTGGGGCACGAACCTTATCCCTATAGGGGCCGCGTGCGGCCGTGGACTGATGCAGCCACGCCGCGGCCGGCACGTTCGCGCGTGCCGGCCAATTGCGCGCATCATCCGGAAAAGTGGGCACCGGTTTTCCGATAAGATGATGCGCAATCGAGAGTTCGGACGGCGGGCACGCCCGCGACGCCCAGGCGACGGGCGTTGGGGGATGTGGCGTCGTGACGAGCGGCCGCCGTCCGATTCGAAAAACTCAATGAAAAAGCCCGCCGCGGATTGCTCCGCGCGGGCTTCACGATAGTTGCGATGATGCCGTTATGCCGGTGATTTGCCCGACGTGTCAAACTTTTTGCGACCTGAACAGAATAGGTAAAATGCATCGCACCGGCTTCGATAGAGTGAAACCGCCTTTATCGATAATTGGCCGCCAACAAAAAACCCGCTGCCGATCCTTCGGCGCGGGCTTTATGATGTCGGCGATGATGTCGATGTGCCCCTGATTTGCCCGACGCGTCAAGTGCGCGAACCTCTCGCGTTCGCGCCGGCATCAAAACAGCAATATCCGGCGTCGCCAGCTCAGCCAGGGGCGATCGGATCGCAAGGAGGCTGTCGATGTATTTCGTTGCTGCCGTGCTCGCGGTTTTGTCAGGGTTGTTCTACGCCGCGGGCCAACATGAGATCGGCTCGTTCAGCGCCACCGTGTGCCAATATGGCAGCTCGTTTTGCGAAAACCCGGTTCTGGTGCTGGTCGGCGCCGGCCTTGCCGCGATCTGGGGCGCCTTCGTCAGCGTACGCTGAAGCGCCAATCCGCCAGCTTTTCGATTTTTGTCGATGATGACGTTGTGCCCGTGATTTGCCCGACGTGTCAAATCCGGCTTTGCAAAATCAAAGGCCGGCTGGCGCGAACGGTTCCATGTCAGGCGCCCAGCTCCTAGAATTTCCCCTTCGTCGCATCCTTGGTTGCCGACACGACGCTGCCCGTGATCTGTCTCATATGTTCGCCGGCGTTGGTGAACTGGCTTCGCAGAAATTCCGACTGGATCCGCATTGCTTCCTGAAGGTCGGTCGCGTGTACCAGCTTTCGCGCATGCTCGAACGCAGCCTTCATATTCTGTTCGGTGAAGGATAGTGCCTGCTTGGAAATCTCGGTTCCCGCGCCCGGCATCGACGTCATCGATTTGCTGGCGGCATCGAAAAACATCCCGAAGGCCCTTTCGGCCTGATCAATGGTTTTTTCGGCAAGATCGCGCAGCTCGGCAGGAACTTCGATTTTCGGTTCAATCATGATCGCCCCTCCAATGTCGTCTCGCCGACGTTAGCATATATCCTGGCGGCGTCTGCCCGGATTGGACAAGAGCCTTCCCTTTAAAAGGAATTATTTCCCAATCCATTCGTTCGGCGTCCGATTCCAATCATGTCAGCAATGTGGCGATTCGGAGCTTGGTCCCGGCGGGCGGTCGCGTTGCGTCTCTCTCGGGACATGGGGATACGATGCCGCATCCATTCCGGCCAACGCCGACCTGCACACGATTTCAGACCAGCATAGAAATGCCCTGTATGAAGTGTGGCGCACAGATGAGGCTGGCCCTGATCGAGCCGCGCGACCCCAAGTCTACGACGTGCTGACCTACCAGTGCGCGCCCTGTGGCTCCGGCGAAAGCTTCTTGAAGGTAGATCTAAGCCGCAATCGTCGGATGGAGCCCTACCCGTTCAACACGGCGCTGCCGGCTGGCGTCAGCACCGGCCCGTCATCCCGCACTTCGATCAAACCGAGTTTGGTCAGAACACGCAGATCCTGGTCGCCGACAGGCGACATCTTCAGCCGGCGCGCCTGGATATCACGCAACGCCCAGCGAAGCCCGATGGCCTTTTCGAGAGAAAATTCGGCTAACGGATTGTCTGCCATTCGCTTCGACTATTGCGGCATTTCGATCAGACTTTGTCTTCGCGGGAGCGTTTTCATGGACGTGCAGACCAATGCGACGAACGCGATCGGGTTCCCTCAGGCACCCGATCGCGTTCTGGAAACTCTGACTGCCTTGCAAGCGGGTGAAGCCGCGGCCTTCAGTACCGGTACGGCTCGATATCCAGCAGCGGGAATGCGCTGAATACACTCGGCAGATTGGTCGGCGTCGCCGGATGCAGGTAGGACTTATCGAGCTCGGCAAAGCTGGTGACGCCGAGCAGCCCGAGGCATCGGATCACTTCATCTTCCAACAATTCCAGCATCCGCACGATGCCGGCCTCCCCCGCCGCCGCCAGCGCCCAGCATTGCAGGCGGCCGATGCCGACGAGATCGGCGCCGGATGCGATCGCCTTGACGATGTCGGTGCCGCGGCAGAACGAGCCATCGACCATGATCTTGGCACGGCCGGCGACGGCCTGAAGGATTTCGGGCAGCACGTGCATCGCGCCGCGGCCATGGTCGAGCTGGCGTCCGCCGTGGTTCGACACATAGATCCAGTCAACCCCGTGATCAATCGCGATCGCCGCGTCTTCCGCGGTCGCGATGCCCTTGACGACCAGCGGTATCTTGAACTTGTCCTTGATCAGTTTCACCGTGCGCCATTCCAGCCCTTTCTGGAAGTCGCCGCCGGTAGCCCGGATACGGCTTTCGCGAACGTAACGCTTGGCGATGTCGCGTTCGCGGCGGCTGTAATGCGCGGTGTCCACGGTCAGGCAGAACGCCGAATAGCCGCTGGCGACGGTGCGGCTGACGACGTCTTCGACGAAGGCATCGTCGCCACGTACATAGAGTTGATAGATCCGCAGCGCGTCGGGCGCGGCCTTGGCGGTATTTTCTAGCCCCGGCTCGGACACCGAGCTCAGCATGTGGGCTGCACCGAATGCGCCGGCGCCGCGCGCGACCGCAGCACCTGCGGCGGGATCGAAGATTTCGAGCGCGCCGACCGGCGCGATCATCACCGGCAGCCGCAACTTGCGGCCGAACGCTTCGGTCGACGGATTGACCCGGGCGACGTTGCGCAGCACCCGCGGCGTGAAAGCGATCTCGTCGAGCGCCATGCGGTTGCGGCGCATGGTGGTCTCGGTTTCCGAGGCGCCGACGATATAATCCCACGCGTTCTGGTTAAGCTTGGCGCGGGCTTTCCGTACGAATTCGTGGAGATTCTGATATTCCTCGCCGTTGGCGCCAAGCTCGACGTTTCGCTTCGGCTGGATGGGGGTCCCGTCATTCATGGTGTTTCTCTCCCGTTTTCGCGGCACATTAGCCGCAGATAAACCGGAAAAGCTACCGCCTTGAACGGGAGAACCCGGCGCGGGATCGGGAGCCTGCTATTCGCTGGCGAGATGGATCGGCGTCGATTGGAAAATTCCCGCGCCCGAGACCTGGGACGCGATCAGAAACGCCGCCATCACGCCGTATCCGCGCCGGTCAGCGGCCCGAGAAGCGATTTCTGTATTCGGTCGGAGATACGCCGAGGTGCCGCAGGAAGGCACGCCGCATGCGCTCGTCGTCGCCGAAGCCGGCGCGTTTGGCAACCTCGACGACACCACCGATCTGCCGGCTCTCGAGCAACAGCCGCGCCGTCTCGACGCGCAACGCCTCAACGCCGCTCGCCGGCGTCATTCCGGTGCGACTGGCGTAAGTTCGGGCGAAGGTGCGGGGCGTCATCCCGGCCTTCTCGGCAAGCGTTTCGACCCGGAGATCGCTCGCAATGTTCTCGATGATCCAGGCGTGGAGCGCGCTGAAGCGGCCCTCGACATCGGACGCCTGCGCCGCGAGCACGGTAGAGAACTGGCTCTGGCCGCCCGGCCGCTTCAGGAACACCACCAGCCGCCGCGCGATGTCGAGCGCGGTGGTATGCCCGAAATCCTCCTCGATCATCGCAAGCGCGAGGTCAATGCCGGCGCTGACTCCGGCCGATGACCAGACCCTGCCGTCCTTGACAAAGATGGCATTCGGCTCGACCCGGATATCGGGGAAGCTGTCCTGCAGCCTCGGGCAATAACGCCAGTGGGTCGCCGCGCGCTTTCCGTCCAGCACGCCGGTCCAGGCGAGCGCAAAGGCGCCGAGGCAGACCGAGGCCACCCGACGCGCTTTCGGCAGCGCCTGCGAAATCCATTTCATCAACGGCGCGTCGTTGCGCATCTCCCAGATGCCCGGCCCGCCCGGGATCACCAGCGTGTCGACCTGATGCGGCCAGACACTGCTGATCGGTGCAGTATCAATCATCATCCCGACGTCGGTCGGTACCAGCCCGCCCGAGCTCGACAGATATGACAGCGAATAGCCCGGACCGGGCAGTTCGACCGCCTCCAGTTCCGCAAATACCTGCGCCGGGCCCGAGATATCGAGCAGTGTCACGCCCGGGAAGGCCACGATCGCAATGCGCCGCGTGGGGGCTTCCGCACGAGGCTCGGGATGGGGGCGTTTGGCAGTTTTCGAGGGCATATTGTCCTTTAAGCCATTCGAGGCTGACCTGTATAGCTCGCGATGGATTACTGGAGTTCTGCCATGCCACGAAATCTGGGCAGCCAATATCAGGCGATCAAATCGCCGTGGACGGATTACGCGGTCTTTAGTTTTCCGGACGCCTCCCAGATCGATGCCGCTAGCCGGCAGCCGCTGATGGACGCCATGAACGGCATCATTGCCGTCAACTGGAAGGCCACCGAGCCGCACTGGACGGCAGCCGCCTCGCCGTTCGACGGCACATACAGCCTCATTCTGGTTTACGACGGCCCCGGATTGATCGCGTTTTCGGTCTATCGCGTGCTGCAGATGTCGGGCGGGCTCGCGCTCTACCGCAGCGGCACCGAGGTGCTGCCGGCGCATCAGGGGCGCGGCCTCTACGGGTTCTTCACCTCGGAAGTGCTGAAATGTTCGGGCGTCGCCGAGAAGGGCGAAGCCAGCGTGCTCTACGGCTGGCGGACGCGAAATCCGATCGTTTGGGCCGCCAATGCCAGAATCTGCGAAAAGGTGACGCCCTCGCTGCTTGGCGACATCCAGGATCCCGCACTGCAGGCGGCCTGCGTCGAGATGTGCTCATCGCTCTATCCCGGAATGCCGCTCGAAGTGCCCGACATGATCATGCGCGGCGCGTACGGCCACATTAAGCACCATCGACAGGCCTATCACGGCACGGCGTCGCTGGTCGATGCCGCGATGTCCCGCATGATTCCGAATTCGGCCGATGCTCTTTTCTCGGTCGGCTACGCGAGGGTGTGATGTCGATGCTCGGACAACAGGCTGTACTCGCTCCCGCCTCGCGGATTACCGACCGCGCCTATCTGGCCTGGGCGACCGTGGCCACCGCCTACGCGATCGCCTTTCTGCAACGGGTGTCGCCGCAATCGGTCAGCCTGAACTTCATGCACGACTTCAGCACCGATGCCGCCGGCGTCGCCATACTCGCCTCCAGCTATTTCTGGGGCTATACGTTGATGCAGATCCCCGCGGGCCTGCTGGTCGACCGCTATGGCGTCAAGCGCGTGGTGCTGTTCAGCATGCTGGCCTCTTCGCTCGGAAGCGCCGCATTCGCGCTGGCGCCGAATCTTCTTGATGTTTTTGCCGCCCGTCTGATCGTCGCCTGCGGCGATGCGCTGGTCTTCACCGCGCTCTTGAAACTTGTCGCGCAGAGCTTCTCCGACGAACGGTTTGGCATGATGTCGGGCATCTCGCAGGTGTCGGGCTATGTCGGCGGCGTGATTGCGACGACACCGCTCGCGGCCGCGGTGACAGGCTTTGGCTGGCGCGCATGCTTCCTGTTCATCGCCTGCATCGGGCTTGCCAACCTCGCCGTCGCCAGATTTGCGCTGAAGCCCGATCCGGTGTCGCGCAGCAACAAGACGCTGAAAGGCGTCGTCCTCGCCGCCCGGCAATCGCTGTCCTATGTGGCCAACTGGGGCTGCGCCATGACGTTTGCGTCCCATTTTGCCGTGGTGACGACGCTATCGGGTGTGTGGGGCATTCCGATGGTAGCGCATTTCTTCAATATCTCGCCGACCGCAGCGGGGACTCCCCTGCTCGCCTTCATGATCGGCAACGCAATTGGCTCGATCTTCCTGGGTCACGCCGCCGACCGCGCCGCCACGGCCCTCGACAGCGCGCTGATCCGCATTTGCGTGCTGCGGATGATCCTGATTGCGATGCTGCTGCCGCCGGTCGCTCATGCGTTCGGCTTCGTCTATGTCATCGTGGTGTTCACGGCCCTCGGACTTGTCGCCGGCGGGACCGTGCCGCTGGTTCTGAAGTGCACCAAGAAGCTCTACACCGCGGACCTTATCGGCGTCGGAGCATCCGTAAACACAACCGCCGCGGGCATATTCGCCGGCCTCGCGCAGCCTGTCATCGGCTTCGCGATGCTCGCGGCGAGCCGGGTTTCGGAGAGCCTTGCCGCGCATGGCGCGGCGGCGGTCGGCGACGCCGGCTACGCTATCCTGATTGGAATTCTGCTGCTCATGTCGCTGCCGGGTATTGCCGGACCGCTACTTATGAGGAGCAAATTGATAGTCCACTAGCCACATTGAAAGTAAGGGGGCGTTATGAAGCGTCTATTCTTAAGACAAGGCGAAGTAGTTTCAAATTATCCGGTGAGCAGCTGGCAAAGCGTGCTGTTCTCCGAATTTGAAGCACAGATGAGCAGCGAGGCAAGACCCTTTCCCTGCGTCTTCGGTGTAGCCGGTCATCGCCAGGATCAGTTGCGCTATCTGTTCCTCGATCCCTACGACGTTGAAGTTCTCGGCGAGCAGCTTGCGCAATATGTTTCCGAAGCACGGTCGTACGGACCCAACACGTCGCTGGTCGTCTTCACCCGGCCTCGCCCGGTGCAAACACTTGACGCCTATTATCGCAGGATGTGGCTGACGCTCGATCAACTCGCGCGACTGGACAAGCGCCCGTGGCCCGCGGAAATCCCCGAGCAGATCGACGATCCGATGTGGGAGTTCTCGTTTGCCGGCGAGCCGATCTTCGTGGTCTGCACGACGCCCGCGCATGTGATGCGGCAGAGCCGCCGCTCGAGCGCATTCATGCTCACCTTCCAGCCGCGATGGGTGTTCGAAAAGATCCTGGGAACGGAAAAGGCGGCCAACGCCGCCTTCGCCGAAGTGCGCAAGCGACTGATTCCGTATGACAGCGCGAGCCCGTCGCCGTCGCTCGGGCGCTATGGCGCGAGCGACGGGCGCGAGTACCAGCAATATTTCCTGCACGACGACAATCGCGCCGAAGGAGGCTGCCCTTTCGCCAAGCTCGCGCAGAATCAGACGCCTCAAGCACAAGACAAGGAGGAGGCCGCATGACCCAGATCATCGCAGGTCAAAAGACCGAGTTCGCGATCGATCCCGCAATCCTGAACCTGCTCCCCGAGCAGGGCAGCATCGAATTGCAGCATGACGCCGCAGGCAAGGTGCACCGCTTCCACACCCATCCCGTCGACGAAATTCTGATGATCATCAGCGGCCGGCTGAACTTTTTGTGGGAGGGCGGCGAGCGCATCGTCAGCGCCGGCGACACCATCCTGTTGCCCGCCGGCACGCTTCACCAATCGGAAGCGCTCGAAGGCGGCGCGGTCTATGCGATCGCAATGCGCCCGCCCGCCGATCCAGGCAGCAACTGAGCCGGCGGGTACTGGGAAAGCGAGGTTTTCAGGACAATGAGGGATCACCCGGCGCCGGATTAGTCGCCAAACGTTCGACCAATTCGATGACTTCGCCACGCTGGTCGGGCGCAAGTTTGAGGAAGGCCTTCAACAGTCGCAGGCTTTCCATGGTTTCGCTCGATGGAGCTCCGAGTCTCTTCTGCAGCTCTGCAACATATGTCGGATTTTTCATCTCGCACCTTAAGTGAGGAACAGGAATGGCATACCCAGGTAAACGTGAAGGCTTGGCCCAGAAAGTTGACACCGCCGCACGGGAGGCCGAACGCCTCGGCCTGACGACGGCTACCTTGATACTACGAATGGCACGCCTGGAAATCGACCGGGCGGAACCTGACGAAGTTGAAAGTATGTCAAGGAGCAACCTGCTCAGCAAGCCGAACTGAACGGCCGAAACGGCCCGATTTCGGTCCCCGGACCGTCGGTTTGCGGTTTTGACGCTTCGCCCTGGACGGTCCGAAAGGACCCGAGCGCGCGATGCGCGTTGGCAGTTCGTTGCCGGTCGGCGGGCGCGCGAGGCCCCGCCGACCTGTGCGGCAGAAAAGACGGCGGATCGCGCTCACGCTGATCGGCCCTGTGAGATGGCGGCCCTTCCTAGCGCGTATTCCCGGTCCTCCCGAACGCCCCCGCCTCAGCCAGCGCCGCGATGCGGCGGTCGTCGTAACCGAGCGTCTTGCGCAGCACGTCCCCGGTGTGCTGGCCGAGCAGCGGCGCAGCTACCGGATTGATGGTCGGCGTTAGGCTCATGGTGAGCGGCGTCTCGATGTTGGGAACAGAGCCCGCGGTCGGATGCGGGATCCGGCTGAGCCGATGGCGATCGCGCACTTCAGGCGCGTTGAATCCTTCCTCAACCGTGCGCAGATAGCCAACCGGTATGTTGGCCTTCTTCATCTTCGCCATCCAGTTCTCGAGCTTGTCGCCGGCAAACACGTCGGCAATGATCGCGCGCAATTTCTCCTTGTTCGCTGATCGGACCTTCCGATCGGCGAAATCGGGATCGGTGATGAGGTCCGGCCGCTCCAACACGTCGGTCACCAGGCGGCGGTACAACCGGTCGTTGGCGCAAGCCATGTAGAGCGGTCCATCGGACGCCTGATAGAGGCCAACGGTCGGCGAACCGTTTGGCGAGTTGCCAAAACGACCCGGATTGTTGCCGCTGATCAGATAGGCCATGCCGTAGAAGCCGGTCATGGCCACAGCGGTGTCGATCAGCGCGACCTCTACCTGCTGGCCGCGGCCAAGCCGGTCGCGGGCGAGCAGCGCGAGCAGGATCGCATTGCAGGCCGACATTCCCGTCGCCATGTCGACGATCGGCGGCCCGGTCCGCACCGGTTGGCCGTCCGGAAAGCCGTTGAGCGACATGAAGCCGCTTTCCGCCTGCGTGATCGGATCAAAACCCGGGCGCAATGCGAACTCGCCCTTGCGGCCGTAGGCCGAGATCGAGCAATAGACCAGGCGCGGATTGGTTGGTGCGACCGAGGCATAGTCGAGGCCGAACTTCTTCATCACGCCGCCGGAGAAATTCTCCACCACCACGTCCGCCTTGGCGATGAGTTCGCGCGCGACCTCGAGCGCCGCCGGGTTGTTGAAGTCGAGCGCAATTCCGCGCTTGTTGCGATTCAGGCTGAGAAAGGCCGCGCTCTCGCCACCGGTTTCTGCATGCTCATACGCGCGCGAATCGTCACCGCCATCGGGATTTTCGATCTTGATGACCTCCGCACCGAAGTCAGCGAGCGTTTGCGTGCAGGCAGGCCCGGCGACGACGCGGGTGAAGTCGACGACCAGCAGACCATCGAGAGCTGTCGGTTCGCCCTCTGCGCGCGGCGTGCGCTCCGGCAATTGCGGTCTGGCGGTCATGATCGGGAGTTTCCTCTTCTTGTTTTGTCAGGCGGAATTCGACGGGGCGTCGCGAGATCTGCGACTTCAGGGCCTTTTACCGGAAGCCTGCAGCGAACACCAAATCCGGATTTTGCAGGGCGGGACTTCAGGCCGGCATGGCTGGCGGCGTGGGGGTAGCGACATTCCCGGTCGAGACCGGCTTCGGCAGCCTGTGCCGCTCAGGTGGCTCTGTCAGAATGGCTAGTCCGTCTATTTCCGCTCCCCTGCCGGGCAGCGGGCGCGGGCCGGACCCAGATCGCAAACGTCCCTCGAAGATGTTGCCGCCCGACACCTGGCTTACCCAGGACTGGCTTGCCCCAGCACTGGCTTACCCAGGAATCAGGCGGTGAAAGTTCAGCGATCGGTGTGACCAATCGTGTCGTTGAATTATCCTCGTGATCGAGAACGCTACTCGGCGATCACTTCGCCGGAGCCGCCGAATTCGGCGGGAAAGTCTTTCAATTTTGGCAAGCCGTCGCGTATCGGCAGGACGGTCTCGGCATAATTGACGTGAACGCCGGGCGCGAAGACCAGCGTCGGGATCGTCGCAGCGAAGACGTCGACAAGTCCGAGCGTCGGATGATTGGTCACCAGATGTCCACCGCACTTGGTACAATATTTGCGCTGGCTCATTGCCGTCTTTTCGAACGTCGCGACGTACTGCGATCCCGAGGTGATCTTCACCGCCTCCGGTTTCCAGAGGCTGAAGGCGTTCACAGGCCCGCCGGACCAGGAACGACAGGATCGGCAATGGCAATAGCCCATGGCTTCCGGCGTTCCACTGGCTTCCACTTCGACCGCGCCGCAAAAGCAGCTTCCGACATGCTTCATAGGTTACGTCTCCCTGCAGATTATTGGAGAATTGATCAGATCAATTTGCACCGCGGCACGTGCATCGGTGCGGAGCGTTTGTAGCAGCGATATCCATCGCCGAACAGGTCGGCGAGATCTCGCTCTTTCGAGCAAAATGCCAACCAGGACGCGCTGATGAGGCCGAGATAGATCAGGTGTCAAACGAATTTGTAACCCGGCCAAGGCGATAGCGCCGACACGCGAGGCGGTCCGTCGGGGCGGCGACCTCAGTGGCGCGTGCAGGCCCGCAACAGTCCGTGCTGCAAAGACTACTGCGGCTGCTTTTCCCAGAACGACAATAGCCCTTGCAAAGCCGAGCCTCCGATCACGCAGGGAATACCGACCGCGACCTGTCCCAACGCCGCCGCCGAGACGCAGCCCAGCGCGAGCGCGCCGACGCCGACCTGGCCCCAGAAGTCAAGGTTGCGCCGACTGTCCGACCCCTTGCTCCTGAGTTCGTCGACGGCGGCGAGCGCGTCCGTGCGAAGCGCCGCAATCTGCACCGTGTCGGCCGCGTCGACGACCTCGCCGAGCGGCGCTTGCACCGCCGCCGGTTGCCTGGTCAGTTCACTGCGCAGATATTCTCGCAAGCCGGCATCGCGGATCGCGTAACTCGCCAGCGTGTAGCGCGCCATGCTGCCGACCGTGAGCTTGTCGACAGTGTCGCGGCTCTTGCTCCACGGCAGCATCTGGATGATGCGCTGGATCGGCACGTGGGAGCCGGTCGCGAAATAGTAGCCCCACAATGTATCCAGCAGATCCTGGTTGCCCGCAAAAGTCAGCGCTTCAGCGCCGGAGGGTTTTGACGGGAACAGGATGGGCCGTCGCAAACCCGTAGATCAGCGCCAGTCGATCCAGGCATTCCTTGAGACGTCGCGCGAAATAATCGCTCCAGCGCTTGGTACGCAATCCGCGCCGCTGTCCGACCTGCTCCATGGTCATGCCGAGGACCAAAACCTCGTGCACCAGCGCCGAACCGTCGGCGCCGAGCTCGCGCTCGATGCGGTTCAGCCGCAGCACCGCTTTGCGCTGCCCCTCGGTGATTGGCTCGCGTCTCTCACCGCCGTCAACATACTCCCTGGTCGTATCGACCGCGCGGGGACCACGTTCGGCCTTTTCCCAATCATTTTGGAATGCCCGCCCGCCCTGATATTGCGTCTCGTCGATCTGGCGGTGCGAGTGCAAGCGGGCCAGAGGATCATTGCGGATCGAGCGCAGCGCAACGATCTTGTCGCCCGGCTCCAGCGCGAGCGGGTCATCAATCTCGACTGAGGCTACTTCCGCGTTGTGCGGCAAATCCTGCGACCGGCGGTCGTGCACCCTGCCCGGATGATATGGTTTCTTGCGTTTGGCTCGTGGCATTGATCGCCTCCGTCATAATGGAATTGGAAATCGCCCTGATCGCTTCCGCGAACGACGCCTCATGCTGCTTCGACAATGCGGAGCGAGGCGGTGTTTGCCGCGGGTTCCGACGGGTGAGTGGGATTGCGGCTTAAGTGAAAATGCGGCGTGCAGTAGCTTGAACCCGGCCGGCGCGGGTGACCGCAGAAGGTGATCGGTTCGCCTTCGGCATCACCGCCATAGGGATATCGGCAATCGCGCCACTCGAGCTCGATCAGCGCGAGATGGCGCGGCTCGATCTCGATACATCGCAGCTTAACCGGCTGGTTCGTCTCGAACACGAATCTCGGCCGGTGAAATTCGGGCGGCCGTGATTCGGGAAGACGTTCGCGCGGCCCATTGGGTCGCGGCGGCACCCGTGCCGCTGGCCGGTCGGGCCCGGCAAGTCCCATCCGCCTGGCACGGCCGATCGCGGCATTACGGGTATAGCTGGTCTTGAACTTCGCATTGATCGCATTGGCTATTTCCGAAAAGGACACCATGCCCCGGGCGACATGGTCCCTCAGCGCGTCCGAATGCTCGGGCGCCCAGTTTGTCAGTTCCATTACGTGTTCCTGCCTCGTCATCGGCGCCCGCACGCCTTCGCCTAATTTCTGATATTCCGAAATAAAAGTCAAGCTTGATTTCGGATAATCGGAATTGCTATGCTTTCCTCGGATTCGGAAAGGATCGGCCATGCTGGATGTCAGACTGATCGAGCGGGGGCTGGCGAAGCCGGGCAAGACCAAGGGCGGCCTCGCGACGGCGATGGGCGTTCGCCCGGGCGCGGTCTCGGAGATTCTGTCCGGGATACGGCTGATCAAGGCGTCCGAGATCGCCCCGATCATGGAATATCTCGAGCTGAACTCGGTGCCGATCATGGGCCGTGTCGGTGCCGGCGCGTCGATCGAGCCGGAACATGAGCAGGTGCCGCCGGAAGGCCTTGGCGAGGTCGAACTGCCCTTTCCGATTTCGGAAGAGACCATCGCCTTTGAAGTATCAGGCGATTCCATGCTGCCAAAATACGAAAATGGCGACGTAATCGTGGTCTATCGCGAGCAGCGCCATCCGCTGTCGAGCTTCTACGGCGAGGAAGCCGCCGTGCGCCTGAAGAGCGGCGAGCGCTATCTGAAGACGATCGAGCGCGGGCAATCGCAGACGCTGGTCAACCTCACGAGCTTCAACGCCAAACCGATCAACGGGGTGAAGCTGGAATGGATCGGCGAAATCTGCGTCACCTTGCCCAGAGGCCAGATCGAGCGCCTGCGAAACAAGGGAGCGGCGCGGACACGCAAAACATCCCGGGCGCACGGCGGCCGTGCCTCGGATAAATAGAGGGCCGCTCAGGTATGGCGAGCGTGATTCGCCGCCTCTGGAGGCGTCCATATTTCTGATTTTCAGAATTTCCTCTTGACGTATTTCCGATTTTCAGAAATACTCCCGCCATCCGATTCCGTCATCCAGATAGCGAACAAGTCGCCCATATGCAGTATTTCGTCGTGATGATCGACTACGGCCGGCGCGGCCGCGAAGCCATCGTCGATCCCGAAATCACCCGGCGCGAAGTCATCGCCCGGGTTGTATCGGGTGAATACAGGAATATCAGCTTCATCCACGAGATCGATGATTGCTCGGTCGAGGACGTCACGGCCGATATTCTCAGCCAAGCCGCCCTTCCCGAGATCGGTGCGAGCGGCGCCGATCCGCAGGCGAGCGCGTTCGATCACGACCGCGATTTCCGCAAGCACGAGCCGGTTTGACAGGCGAGGTCCGCCCGGACCAGGAAGCCGATCACATTCCGCTTTCGAAAACGTGATCGCTGGCGGTTTTAAATCGCCCAAAGCTGATTAACTATCCCTCACACAGAGTCTATTCGGACCGGAACGGTGATCGCGCTAGATTGGCGATTCGTCTTCCCGGGCTTGCAAAGTTTTACTCTCAAATGAACTCATTCAAGAAGGCCGAGACCGCGGCTCGCGATGGCGATCTCAGGATCTCATTGCTGCTAGGCATCGCGAACTGGTTTCTGTTCCTGGACCACATTCCACACAATGCGGTCAGCCTGCTGACCTTGCGGAATTTCGGCTTCAGCGGCGCCACCGATCTGTTTGTGTTCGTCGGCGGCTACGCCGCGGCGATCATCTACGCCCGGATGGCGCTGGAACGCGGTTTCGTGGTGGCGGCGACCCGGATCTTCAAGCGGGTCTGGCAGCTTTACGCGGCCTATGTCGTCTTGTTGGTGATCTATGTCGACCTGATCGGATATGTCGCGGCGCAGACCGCCGCACCTGAAATCATCAACGAATTCAACATTACCGGATTTATCGATCACCCGATCCGAACCCTGATCTACGGCCTCCTGCTTCGGGCCACGCCGCTCAATCTGGACGTCCTGCAGCTATTCATCGCCTTGATGGCGTTCCTCCCGATCGTCGTGTTCGGAATGCTGCGCCTGCCCGGCGTCACACTGGCCGGATCGATCGCACTCTATGTGGCCGCGCGCGTGTTCGACTGGAACCTGGCTTCGTCGTTCCCGGAAGGACGCTGGTACCTCAATCCGTTCTGCTGGCAATTGCTGTTCGTGCTGGGGGCCTGGGTTGCATTGATGAGCAACAGGCGTGCGCGCGTGATCCGCTCCATGCAGAGCCTTCCGGCGCTGCGCGTCGCCGCTCTGCTCTATCTGCTGTTCGCGCTCGCGATCACGTTGGCCGGAAAACTTCCCGATTTGGCGGGCATAATTCCGGATTCCCTCGTCGGCGCCCTGCTGCCCACCGACAAGGAAAATCTGGCGCCTTACCGGGTGCTGCATTTCCTTACGCTCTGTTTCCTGTTCACGCTGTTGGTGCCGCGGAATTGGCGTGGATTTCGATCGCAAATCCTGCAGCCGGTCATCAAGTGCGGGGAAGAGTGGCTGGCCGTGTTCTGTTCAGGTGTCTTTCTTTCCTTTGCCGCGCATTTCATCCTGATCACGGGCCCGAATTCGCTCGCCATGCAGGTGCTCGTCAGCGCTGCCGGGATCACGATCATGACCGGCGTCGCCTATTACGTGTCGTGGTCGAAGCAGCAGGACGACAAATCCGCGCTGGGCGCGCGGACAAAGCCGCCTAGTCCGATCGCCGGCGGCTGACGCTGCCGGCGGCCTGTCCCGAAGCCACCGGGCAGCGCAATTTCACGAAGGAGACAGGTCTGATGGCGCGTATTCGATATGCGCCCGGATCGAATGGCTGGCCTCATCGATCCAGCCGAATTTTCGCACCGCCGCGATCATGTTCGAAAGGCCATCCTGCCACCAGGCCTCGGATCGCAGCGCAGGCCATTCCCGCAATATCTTCTCGGAGATCCAGGCGTACTCGCGGTCGCTGCTGACGGCCACGCGGCCCAGCAGCTCGGCCTGCAGTACGGCCTCCACCGGCCCCTCGATGCGAACCGAAAACGCCTTGAAGTTCCCGGGATCGCCGATCTCTACGGCTCGGTTCGAAGCGACAACGCGGATAATCATGGCTTGATTCTTGCACCTAATTCTTGCAATAGCGATTCTTGCCAAAGCGAATTAGTTGTCGGGGAACACCAGCCTCGGCTTTCGCTGTCCTCGTTATAGATCGCCGGTTCGGAGATTGCATGTCCCTTCTTATCCGCGGTGGCACCGTCATCAACCACGATCATTCCCGGCGCGCCGACGTGCTCGTCGACGACGACAAGATCGCCGCCATCGGCACCTCGCTCGATCCGCCCGGAGGCGCGGAGGTGATCGACGCCGGCGGCTGCTATGTCATGCCGGGCGGCATCGATCCCCATACCCATCTCGAAATGCCGTTCATGGGTACTGTCACCGCCGACGATTTCGAGTGGGGAACCAAAGCCGCACTGGCTGGCGGCACCACGATGGTCGTCGATTTCTGCCTTCCCGATCCAGGGCAATCGATGCTCGCCGCCTATCAGGATTGGCGGCGCAAGTCCGAAAAGGCCGCCGCCGACTACGGCTTTCACATGGCGGTAACGTCCTGGTCGAAGCAGGTGTTCGACGAGATGGCGATCGTGGTCAAGACCTATGGCATCAACACCTTCAAGCACTTCATGGCTTACAAGGGGGCGTTGATGGTGAATGACGACGAACTCTACAACTCGTTTGCACGCTGCGCTCATCTCGGCGCCATGCCGCTGGTCCACGCCGAGAACGGCGACGTTGTGGCGCGCATGCAGGAGGCTATCCTCGCCCGCGGCGTTTCCGGGCCGGAGGGCCATGCCTATTCACGCCCGCCGGAAGTCGAGGGCGAGGCCACCAACCGCGCCATCATGATCGCCGACATGACGGGCGCGCCGCTCTATGTCGTGCATACCAGTTG
>Ga0137415_10001193_pt1 | contig 25766 bp, 17 predicted proteins | sample CZODoug3_1_1_16f_FD_183082 | JGI IMG/M metagenome (GOLD analysis project Ga0137415, IMG submission 183082) | Vadose zone soil fungal communities from Angelo Coast Range Reserve, California, USA - CZODoug3_1_1_16fungal (Hybrid Assembly) | ecosystem: Environmental > Terrestrial > Soil > Vadose...
GTGGATAAGCTTCGAGGAGTATCTGCGCCGGAAGTTCGACATCTCGTCGACATTTGGAATCTCGCCGGACGCACTCTCGCAAATCCAGGTCGGGCTCGACGAGCCCCAAAGGGCTGACCCGGTGCCCTCCAAGACTCCTTTTTAACTGCGAGAAGAGTAAGGTAGTAGGCGCGAGGTACTAGGTGCGAGGCACGAGGTAACGCGCACCACGTAACGCTTCCGTAATAACTCCCTTCACTTACGTCGACGCGCCGGCGGGTAGTCTACCGTCCGCTCCACGGCTAATTACAACTGCAAACTACGCTGCCGCCCGCTTCCCGCTGGTCGCTTCTCGCCGCGCGCTGAAGCCGAGGGACAGTTCATCGTGCCATTCTTGGCAAACCCGATTCGCCACGACGAGCCGTCCCTGCGTAGTCAGCGGGTAGCAATCAGCGAATAGCGGGGAGCGGGCAGCAGCGTAGTTCTGGCGTGCCTTTCCATTTAGCCCTCCGGCGATAGCTCACTTCATTTGAGTCGACGCGCCAACCCAGCCAGGTAGTCCGCGGCCTGCGCGATGGGCTTGGCACCGGTGAGCTGCGCCTGGTCCAGTGCCGGGATCTTCGGCTCGCGGCTCACGTTGCGGATGCCGAGCCGCTTGCGAAGCTCGTCGCGAAACGCGCGTGCCGGCCGATAGAATCTCTCTCTGTACGCCCGCCATGTACGAAGATTGTGCTCCAGCAGCTCGGTGCTCTGTTTGTCGAGCACTTCGTCGCGCTCCGCTTCCGTAACTGCCTGAATTGGTTTGGCGCCGGCCAGCGTGTTTACGAACTCGCGGTCGCTCACCGCCTCAAAGGACTTCATCTCCTTCGCCAGCTGCAGCACCTCATCGCGCAGCTCGGCCGGGGGCAGCTCCTTGAGCTGTTCGACGAGTGGATCTGGCGCATTGATTGGGCTGGTGCCCTTTGCGGCCGTCCGTGATTCGAAGCCCGTGAACCTCGGACCTTTATATAAGAGCCAGAGAAACTCCGCGATGGTCGTCACGATGTAGCAGGCAACGCCAACGACGATAAACCGTATGACCGACGGAGACGTTCTGAGTATCCCGTGCCCTTGCCAGAGGATATTCAATGCGGCGATCGTCACCGCGCCGGCGATTTTCGCGGGCTGGAGGAGCTGTGTCTGCTTCCATGCGCGCGGAATCGAGCGACGCCACTTGCTGGCCTGGAGGGAAATCTTCACTCTCAAGTGACTGTTCTCTCGCGACCACAGTCACGCTTTTTTGGCGATTTCCGGGGGTAAAAAACAAATCGGTGATTACCCTCCCGATCAGAGTGACTTCGCCATGACGTGATCGTCGCCCACCTGATCGCCAAAGTAGAAAGGAGCGGAGCCGATGACCGAGAATTCCATCCGCGAGTAGAATCCGACGGCCCACGGCGCTTCCTTCCAGACCTGAAGCCACACCACATCGGCGCCGCGATTCTTCGCATCCTTGAAGCACTCCTCCATTAGCGCGGCTCCGATCCCGCGCCCCTGACAGGCGGCGTCGACATAAAATCGGACGATCTCTCGCGCGCGGTTTCCGTGAACGCCCGGCGGAGGGTCAGGACTCTCCCGCATGTAGGCGTACGCGATCGCGCCTCCCTCCGGATCTTCAACCATCAGCATGGTGACGGCATCGTCCGCTATTGCCTCGCGAATTCCGTCAACTGAAAAAGATCTCGCCAGATAGCGGCTCAACTCCGGCTCGGGATGCGTCTCACCGTACGCCTGCGCGAACAGCCGCGCGCCGAGCGCCGCCATCTTCTCAGCATCGTCGACGGTGGCGCGGCGGATCGTGAAGGAGGGCATCGTGCGGGTTGACGGGAAGAAAAAACCAAACGCGAGAAGAATAAGGTAGGAGGTGTAAGGTGCTAGGTATGGGGTACGAGGTAGAAGCGTTAGGTGATGCGCGTTCCCTCCTACCTCGCACCTAGCACCTTATACCTCCTACCTTGTTCTGTTCGCAGTTAACGAACTTCTCGCGCGGTAGATGCCAGCTTTCAGCGAAGCGTCCCAATAGCCTGCATGAGTCTGCCGTCATCCCCGAAGAGTTCCCAGATGACAACCCCGCCAAGCCCGCGCTCGCGCACATAGTCGACCTTGGCGCGTACGGATTGCGGATCATCGTACGTGATCCACGTTCCACTGCGCGGATCATAGAGCCACGGCACGCGCGCCGCCGGTTCCCAGTGGCGCTCGTAACCATGATCGCGAATGCGTGTGCGAGCTAGCTGCCGCCAATCTCCATCTTGCCCCTTCCAATCCTTTGGCGGGCCGCTTGATGGCTGGAAGAGTCCCGCGTTGACGTTGGGAACCCCGCCGTAGACGCGGGAAAAAAACGGGATTCCCACGAGCAGTTTGTCGGATGGCACTCCGCCCGCCTGAAACGCTCGCATGCTCGCGTCGGCGTTGAGCTCCGGCGTCGGATCGTTCGTGGCGGCGTAAAGCGGCGCGTTGAAGTGGGCGATCGACCCGCCCGTATGGTAGTCGTAAGTCATCACGTTTATGAAATCGAGCAGCGGGACGATCCGACCCAGCTCGAGATTTGCGATTTCCGACGGGCGCGCCGAGGCGGCGATCGTCAGCTCGTAATGGCGATTGTCCTTTTGCCCTTGCGCGTCGAGCTCGCGACGCAGCTCCGCCAAAAGAAGAGTGAAGTTTTCCTTGTCGGATGGGCGCTCGACATTTCCCTTCATACCGCCCTGCACCGGGAACTCCCAGTCGATGTCGATTCCGTCGAACAAGCCCGGCCAGCGTCGAATAAAAAGATCGATCGCCGATTCGGAAAACCGCCGTCGCGTGGAGTCGGTGAGCGCGGCGTCCGAGAATCGGGCGGAGCCGCCCCAGCCTCCCACCGAGATCGTGAGCTTGAGGTGCCGGTTGCGCGCCTTGAGAAGCTTGAGCTCGCCGAAGTTCCCGAGCGGACGCGCGGGAAGTTCAGCCCCGCGTCCACATGCACCCACGTCGATGCACCGATCGCCAAGCGTGACGGATCCGTCGTTCCCGATCAAGGCGAACGCGTAGAAAATGTGAGTGAGCTGCCGCGCCGGAAGAGCGGCGATCGACGCGCCCTTGGTGCGCACGCCCCACGAGGCCATGTAGCCGACCACGCGCGTTGCCGCAGCGGTGGATGCTCTGTCGCGCTCTCCAGCGGGTGCCATCGGCGAGGCGGCGACGAGTCCAAGAGAGATGACTGCCAGGCGAACCAGATGCAGGCGAGCGCTCACGATTCAACCCTTGCGAAATGAGTTCTCGAATATGCAACAGAATCGCGGTCGGCGAATAAGAACAACGCCGCGGCAAAATTGAGGCGCTCGACTCGAGGTAACGGTCAGTCGGGGACGACGGGTCGAGGCACTCGCCGCGCGCGCAATAGGGAAATGATCCGTCCGCCAGCGTCCGCTCCTTAACACAAAATCTACTTGACAACTCAAACGCCCTGCCGTATTAGAGGGTGTCTTGCGAGCCGGCTCAGCGGTGCGGTATTGCTGTGCCCGGACTTCGCGACCGGAAATAGGCAGACTCACCTGACTCCGTCCTCAGGGAGGTCGTACGCGCTTGGTTCGTTCCTTTGCTCTGCTGGTCTGTGGCCCGATTTTGTTCGCCTCGCCAACACACGTTGTTGGTCAGGCCGATGCGTCGAGCCATCCTGTTAATCCCGAACAGGTCTACCTGGTCATCCGCACTGACGATGCGGGGATGAGCCACAGCGTGAACATGGCGCTCGAAAAACTCATCGCGACCGGCCTCCCCGTTTCGGTGTCGGTGATGTTTCCCACCCCGTGGTACCAGGAGACGGTGGACATCCTCAAGCGTCATCCCGAGGTCGCCGTCGGAATTCACCTGACGCTCAATTCGGAGTGGAAGAATTATCGCTGGGGTCCGGTGTTGGGCCGCACCGCCGTTCCGTCGCTCGTCGATGCGGACGGCTATTTTTTTCCGTCCTCTGAGGCGCTTCACCAAAATCATCCCGATCTGAAGGAAGTCGAGAAGGAGCTGCGCGCACAGATCGAGCGGGCGCGCGGGTCAGGCCTCAAGATCGATTACGTCGACTACCATATGGGAACGGCGGTTCGCTACCCCGAGTTCCGTGAGATCGCCGAGCGGCTCGCAAAAGAGTATGGGCTCGGCATGTCGCAGTACTTCGGCGAAGCGAGGCACGATCCGCAGTACTCCGCCGCTCCGGCCGCCAAGACCGACAGCCTGCTGGCGATGGTCGATCGCCTGCGACCGCCACTCAATCTCGTTGTTACCCACGTTGGCATAGACAACGCCGAGCTGGGCGCATTGCTGGACATGAACACGGACGGCGGTCTCCCCGAGATGAGCAAGAATCGTCAGGGAGAGCTGGACGCAATCACGTCACAGCGGTTTCGCGACGCCATCAAGGCCCACAACGTCCAGCTGCTCACCTATCGCCAACTGATCGCAATGCAGGGCCTGAGGTCAATGCGCCGACCCCAGGGTTGAATTACGTACGCCGTTCTTGGAGGATGGTCATGGAACAACCTGGAGGATTGCTCATGGAGAGAATACTGGTAGGAAAGCATTCGTTGTTGAATAGCAGCCCACGCTGGCTTCGCGCGGCGGCAATGGGTCTGCTATTCGCGGTGGCCTTCGCTGGCACTGCGCTCGGTCAGGATGTACCGGTGTCCGGAACGGTTACGAACGCGGCCGGCGCTCCAATCGCCGGCGTCACGGTGCGGGTGCAGGGAACGGATATCCGCACCAATACGGACGCGAACGGGAATTACCGTATCACGGCTCCGGCATCTGCGACTCTGACGTTTGCCCACGTGGGAAGCAAGCCCTTCACGGCGGGGGTTGGCGGACGGAGTAGGGTCGACGTCACCATGACGAACGTCACGTACCTCGAAGAGGTGGTTGTTACCGCCTACACCGAGCAGCGGCGAGCAGACATCACCGGCGCCGTTTCAAGCGCGAACGTCGACGAGGCCAAGAAGCAGACTCAGGCAAGCGTGCTCAAGGCGCTGGACGTTGCCGTTCCCGGTGTGACGGTTCAGACGAGCGGTTCGCCAGGTTCGCGAAGCACGGTCCGAATCCGCGGCATCAGCTCGTTTCAGAACAATGATCCCCTTTACGTCGTCGACGGCACAGCGGTGTCGGACTCTTATATCAACTTCCTGAACCCCGAGGACATTGCATCGATTCAGGTCCTCAAGGATGCGTCGGCCGCGTCCATCTACGGATCGCGGGCCAGCAACGGCGTGGTCGTGATCGAGACGATCAAGAATGGACCAGTCGGACCGCCGAGAGCGACGATACGGGCTAGAACCGGCGTGGCAACTCCGACGAAGGGATACGATGACATTCTTCTCACGAGCTCGCTGGATTATTTCCAGGTCCTCAAGCAGCGTTACATCAACGCTGGTCAGGCGGTGCCCACCGGTGTTTATGGCGACCCGAACAACCCGTCGATACCCAACTACTATTACGCCACTCCTAGCTCGATACTGACCAAGGATGCGTTCGGCCGCATCGTCACGGTAGATGCCTCCAAGTATTCATATCCCAACGCCTTGATCGAGCCCGCCAGCGCAGGTACCAACTGGTGGAAAACCGTTTTCGGTTCGGCGCCGGTTTCGGACTACAACCTGGACGTCAGAGGTGGCGGGGAGGCCAATGCATATGCCGTCTCCTTCAACTACTTCGATCAGCAGGGCACGGCCGCGTACAACGACTACCGCCGTGGCAGCGTTCGGGTCAACACCTCGTTCAACCGGTCCAAGTTTAACTTCGGCGAGAACATCGCCCTCAGCGTCGCTCGTCATTACGGCGGCACCGGAACCTTTGATGACGCCTCCGGCGAAAACGGCGTTCTCGGAAAGGACATCCTGATACAGCCCATCGTTTCCGTCTACGACGTAGCCGGTAATTTTGGCGGAGGAAAGGGCGTACCCGGCGTCAACAGCAGCAATCCGCTCAAGAATGCGTTCGACGCCAAGGACAACATCAACAAGGACAACCAGGTCTTTGGAAACGTGTTTGCCGGCCTGGATATCACACCTGCGTTCTCGTTGAAGAGCAGGTTGGGCTTCAATCTTCAACAGAATTCATTTGCCGGGTACTCCGCTATCACGCCCCAGAACAACGAGGCGTCGTTTTCGAATTCGGTCTTCGAGAACAACTATCAGTCCACAGGTTGGGGCTGGAGCAACACCGCGAGATACTTGAAGACCATCTCCAAGGGCAGCCTCGATCTCCTCGTCGGACAGGAAGCGAGTGCTGGGACCAACCGGTTCCTCCAGGGATCGATTGCCAACCTCCTGAACACCGGTCTGGATTCGAGATACGTGCAGGATGCCCTCGGTGACCCGACTACCAAGAACGTCTTCAGCTTCGGCGGTAAGAATGCCCTGATGTCGTTCTTCGGAAAGGCCGGACTCAACTACGCGGACAAATACGTCGCGAGCTTTACGCTCAGAAAGGACGGCTCGTCCAACCTTGGTCCTGAACACCGTTGGGGAACCTTCCCGGCAGTTGGCCTCGGATGGCGGATCAGCAACGAGAGCTTCCTTTCCAACAACAGGATTCTCTCGGATGTCATGCTCCGATACGGGTGGGGAATCACCGGAAACCAGAACATCCCCTCAGGGCGAATTGTCTCGCAATTCGGCGGCGGTCGTGGAGATACGTTCTACGACATCACCGGCTCCACCTCGAGCATACAGCCTGGCTTCCGGCAAGCGTCGATCGGTAACCCCGACCTGAAGTGGGAATCGAACAAATCCACCAACGTGGGTACGGATCTCTCACTTTTCGAGGGCGCGCTCAACGTCGTGCTGGACGTATACAAGCGCACGACTGACAATCTGCTCTTCGATCCCAGAACGCCGGCAACGGCGGGCATAGCGGCTCCGCCAATCGTGAACATTGGCAAGATGCAGAACAAAGGCTTCGACTTCTCCGTCGGCCACCAGGCGTCGTGGTGGAATGCCACCTTCAACGGAAGTCACTACAAGAACACGATCCTTACTATCGACGGAGTCCAGACTTTCTTCTATGGCCCGGGCGGAACACGGATCGGCAATCCGACGATCAACCAGCTTGGCCAACCGATCGGTGCTTTCTTCGGATTCATCGCCGATGGATTCTTCAGAGATGCGGCCGACGTCGCGGCGCATGCGACGCAGGACGGAGCGGCTCCAGGTCGCATGAAGTTCCGGGATGTTTGCTGCGGTCCGAAAGGAGAGATGGTCCCTGACGGAAAGATCGACAACAGCGATCGGACGATCATCGGAAGTCCCCATCCGAAGTTCACGGCTGGACTCGATCTCGGAGCGCACCGCGGAAACTGGGATGCCAGCGCGACGATCTTCGGAACGTACGGCAACAAGATCTTCGAGAACCAGATGGACTTCTACGTCTTCCAGGATTTCTCTTCGAACGTGAGAAAGGATCTGCTGGCGAATTCGTGGACGCCGACCAATCTCAACGCCAAGTATCCGCGACTCGATATCACCGACAGCTTTAGCGGCGCCATCAGCAGCTACTACGTGAAGGACGGGTCGTACACCCGGCTCCGCAACATGCAGGTTGGCTATACACTGCCTTCCGGTGCCAGGTATCTGCCGGGAGCCAGAGTCTATGTCCAAGGTGAGAACCTGTTCACCAAGACCAACTACGACGGTCTGGATCCGGCCATCCCAGCGGGGAACAACACCGGGGCAGCGGGCGATGTTCGGGATCAGTTCTTGGGTGTTGACGTCGGGGTGTATCCGACCAACAGAATATTCAGCATCGGCATAGTCACCTCGTTCTAACGACTCGCCCTTACCTAAGGAATATACGAAGATGACAACCGTATCTAAAAAGCCACTGCTCCGCGGCGCAGCGGTACTAATTCTTGCTATAGCCTTTCTGTATGGCTGCAAGGATTTCCTGAGCAACGCGGCAGCGCCACAGGGGACGTTGAATCAAACGACGCTCGCGAATCGCGCGGGCGTCGAAGGATCCCTCATCGCAGCGTATCGAACGCTGGACTGTACCGACCAGACCGAAAATTTCGGCTGGGGATGCGCGGCCAGCAACTGGGTATGGGGGAGCGTTCCGGGCGGCGATTCCTACAAGGGATCTGACATCGGCGACCAGCCCAATATCAACGACATCGAGGGCTACCATTGGGGTAGCCCCCTCGCCTCGGACTACCTGAATGGCAAGTGGATTATAGTCTACGAAGGCGTGGTCCGAGCCAATTCCACGCTTCGCCTCCTGAAACAGGTTCTGGCCTCGAGTCCGTCCGAGTTTTCCAGCGCGGATGCAAAGGCAATCGCGGGAGAAGCCATTTTTCTGAGGGCGCACTACCACTTCGAGGCTTGGCGGATGTGGGGCAACATCCCCTACTACCGCGAGGACGAAACGGATTTCCGCAAGGCGAATGAGGACAGCAGCGCGGTTGCCGTGGATCTTCTGAAGGATCTCGACTCCGCGATCAAGCTGCTCCCGGCCACACCGCGTAACGGAGACAAGGGACGCGCTAGCCTGTGGACCGCCAAGGCCTACAAGGGACGCGTCCAGCTTTATGACCACCAGTACGCGAACGCTGTGACGACGTTCAAGGCGGTCGTAGCTAGCAACACGTACGGGCTGGAAACCAGCTTTGACCAGGTCTGGACTGCGTTCAAGAGCAAGATGGACGGACCAGAGACCATCTTTGCGTTTCAGGCCTCGTCGAAAGACGGCGAGCCCAACGCCGGCAACGCGAACTGGGGCGAGCGGCTGAATTTCCCCTACTCTCCTAGCCATTTCGCTTGCTGCGGTTTCAACCCGCCGTCGCAAAATCTGGTCAATGCCTTCCGGGTGGATGCAAGCGGATTACCGCTGTCGTTGTCTGCCCCGACTACATGGAATGCTTCGGACTCCGATTTCAAGGCCGGCAACCTGACGCCCGTAGATCCGCGTCTCGACTGGACCGTTGCTCGCAAGTTCGTCCCCTACAAGGATTGGGGACTCTATGACACTACGTTTGTCAGAGACCCGGCGAATGGCGGTCCTTACAGCCCCAAGAAAACGATCCATGAAAAGGCCAGCGGAGCGGAGGCCACTGTCGGTTGGCAGCCGCAGCAACAGAGCTCGCTGCACATTCACATATACCGGTACGCGGACCTGCTTCTGGGGTTGGCCGAAGCAGAAGTTGAAACCGGTGACCTGGCCGGCGCTCTCGCGATCGTGAATCAGATCAGGGCACGGGCAGGCGTGACCGCGCAAGGATGTGCGGCTGCGGCTGACAACAATGTGGCCGCGACGTATCCGCAGTGTGCGGGCGATGCTCGCCTCGCCGTTCCCATCAATGATCCGAAGATTACGTGGGCTGTCTACAGAATCAATCCATATCCATCGTTCCCGAGTCAGGCCTACGCGCGCGCTGCGGTTCAAACTGAACGCAGGCTCGAGCTGGCCGCAGAAGGGCAGCGCTTCTTTGACCTCAGGCGATGGGGAACAGTCGCTGCTGAAATCAACGGCTTCATCACTGGCATTGGCGGTGGAGCTGAGAAGAACAGAAGGGGCTTCCTAGCCGGGGCGGAGGCGATTACCGCTAGGCATCGCTGGTATCCCATTCCGGCTATTCAGATCTCATTGAGCCAGGTAGCAGGTCAAGCCAGCCTGAAGCAGAATGCTGGCTGGTAAGCAGCTGCACTAACAGAAAAGCACCGGTACGCGCTGTACCGGTGCTTTTTTTTTGCGCGTCGCGAACTCCTCGGAACGGTGGCTTTAGCGCTTCCTGATCGTGAACGCCTGGAGGGAGTCGCCGCTGTTGGCGACGATCACGGCCTTACCGGTCGGTGTGTTGATGAGCGCGAGGCCGGTGACGTTCAACGGAGCCAGAAAACCACTCTGGGTCACTGGCACAGGTGTGAAATGGCCTTTGCCGTCGCCTCTCAGCCACAGCCCATTACCCGCATCGGCTCGCGGCGTATTTGCCTCGGCGCCGTAAAGGTTTCCCGCCACGATCAAATCCAGATTTCCGTCGCCGTCCACGTCGGTAGCGATGATTCCTTTGATCGGCGCGATTTGCGCCAGATTTGGCAACGCCGACGCACTGAAGGTCCCGCCCCCGTCGTTGTGCAGGTACAAACTGGCAAACGTATCCGCCTGGTAATGGAGTGCCTGCTTCAACTGGGCGGGACTGAAGATCTGCTGGATAGAGGCGTTAGCGAATGAACCATAAGTGGGGAATCTGATACCGAGTGGATAGATCTCCCTGCCCAGCGGGGCCATGCCCCCTAACGGGTAATCGGTGCCGCCTATCTGCTGCGCGAGAATGATGTCGGTGGTGCGGTTCCCGGTGAGATCCGCGGCGTAGATCCCGAATGGGGCGTCCTTGGTCGCTTTGTAGGCGTAGTTCAAGCCGAGGTTTCCGGCTACGAGGTCGGGCCGCCCGTCGTGGTCGAAGTCCCCGACTGCCAGGCTGTACCACCAGCCGCGCATCGGCGGCAGGTGCGTTGACGCGGTCACATTGTGAAATCGCTTTCCATCGTTGCGATAAAACTCGATGGGCATCCATTCACCAGTCGTTACCAAGTCGAGTCGCCCGTCGCCGTCGAAGTCAACCCAGGCCGCGTCCGTGACCATTGCACCCGGATGTGCCAGCTCGGGAGCAACTTCCTCCGTGACGTCGGTAAAATGGCCTCCATCATTGCGGAGGATGTAACTGCGGGTCGGGAAGGGGTAATTGCGCGGTGTCAATCTGCCGCCGACGAACAGATCGAGTCGGCCATCGCCGTTGAAATCCCCGGCGCGCACGGTCGCAGTGCTCGTCAGCATGATTGGTAACGCAGCAGAGTCCCTGACGAACTTGCCGCCGCCTTTGTTGATGTAGAGTCGATCCTGCAGCAAGGGCGAGCCCGGCAGGAGCTGGTAGCCGCCGCTCGCCACATAAAGGTCCGGGAGTCCGGCCCCGTTGGCATCGAAGAACAGCGCTCCCCAGTCGTCGTAGGCCTTGTCGGCTTCCCACGGCTGCCCCTGTGTGGATGCGACGAAGCTGCCGTCCTTGCGCTGAATGAACAGTTGCCCGGGTACCCCGGCTCCCCCACCGATGAAGACATCATCGAGGCCGTCACCGTTGACGTCTGCGACCGCGATGGGAGGACCATGCGTCGAAAGCATGTAGGGCAACAGCGGCTGCACGCTGTAATCCGGTAGCGCAGACGTCTGATCCTTGAATGTCAATCCTTTCCGAGGGTCCATGGGTTGGAACAGCCGGTCTCCAGTCGAAATCGGAAGCCGGGTCCTTTTCTTCTGCGTCGCGTCGGTTTGTCTCAGGACCAGCATCCGATCGACGCCCGGATTGGTGAGCAGCTGATATCGGCCGTCGGGCCAAAACACTTCCAGACTGTCGACGCGCGTGAGGTGACCCAGCCCAAAATGAGGGCGGTCATCCACCGTAGACATGTAGCCTCTGTACGGCGATTGATAGAGGTATTGCTTTCGCTCCCCGCTCGTGAGAATCAAAGTTGATCCGATTCCGCGCCTGTTCAGGGAGTCGCCCTCGAGCTTTATACGCAGATAGTGGTGCGCATCGTCCGTGGGTTCGACGTTCTGATAAATAAAAGCAGGGGCGTCGATGTTGTTCACCACGAGGTCCAACTTGCCATCATTGTCGAGATCAGCATACGCGGCGCCATAGGAGAAGCTCGGGCGGTCCAATCCCCAATCTTTGGTTTTGTCGGTGAATGTGAGGTCGCCGTTGTTGCGGAAGAAATAGTTGGAGACGTCGTAGGCGGGCAGCTCCTTCACAAGCTTCAGCGCTTGCGCCGTGTTTCCCCTGCGGCGCGCCGCAGATGCGGCCGGCATATAGTCGAGATCGTTGACGGCCTTCGGGTAACCGTTGCCGATGAATAGGTCCTTATAACCGTCGTTTTCAAAATCCGCGAAAAGCGGGCTCCAGCTCCAATCGGTTGCCTGGACTCCTGCGAGCGCGGCAATGTCGCTGAAGACTACATCACCGTCCCTGGTGATACCGTTATTCAGTTGCAGCACATTGGCGCCGTAATCCTCGCGGAATCCTCTGCTGCGCAAGTCCTGCACGGTTCCGTAAGTCATGAAGCCGCTCATCCTTTTCCTGCGGCTCAAGTCGCGCGGCTCCATGTCCACCTGCGCAATGTCGGGCCAGCCGTCGTTGTTTAAATCAGCGATGTCTACGCCCATGCCCGCGAAACTCGTGTGTTTGAGCCACTCGCCGCGCTTGTTCGTGAAGGTGCCATTCCCGTTATTCATGTAAACGACATCGTTGGGTGTGACATCGTTGGATACATAGATGTCCGGCCAGCCATCACCATTCAGGTCAGAAACGGCCACGCCCAGCCCAAACCCGGCATCTCGAAGGATTCCGGCTTCCTTCGAGACGTTGGTAAACGTCCCATCGCAGTTGTTTCGATACAGCTCGTTCCAACTTGCCGGTGTTTCTCCGCGCATACCAGACGGCTGCGTCGATAAATCTCGCGAAAAATCCTTGGGCGAATTGTTGAGCAGAAAGAGATCGAGGCATCCGTCGCCATTGTAATCGAGAAACACGGCGTGGGTCGTGAACCCGGTGTCGGCGATTCCGTACCGCGCGGCTTCTTCGGTGAAAGTCCCGTCCTTGTTGTTTACGAAGAGGAGATTTGCCCGCTCCTCCGCCTTGGACCATTGGGGGCCGGACACGGAGACATAGATGTCCAGGTACCCGTCGTTGTTGATGTCCACCATCGTGGCGCCGGTGGCCCATCGGCTGGTGCGGACGCCCGCTCGCTCGGTGATGTCCTCGAACTTGAAGTGCCCTTTGTTCCGGTACAGGCGACTCGAGACCATGTTGCCGGAAAAGAAGATGTCCGGCAATCCGTCGTTATCGATGTCACCGACCGCTACTCCGGCGCCATTGTACACGTAGGTGTACGTCTGAAAATTCAGTGAATCGTCAGTGGTGATGGTGTTCGCGAACGTGACGCCAGTTTGCTCCGGGCTCAGGAGCTTGAATACCGCGCGATCATTTTCCCCTTTGCAGCCCGCCACCAACAGGAGTGGGATCAGGACGGAGAGGACGCGCGACTGATGCACGAGGCTCCGCGATCCATGGATCGCACGGGTGGCTACAGCCAACGCCCTACTCTCTCACTGTATTTCTGATATTCGACTCCAAAAACACCGTGGAGGTTTTTCTCCTCGACCGGAATGACCAGGAAGTTGATGTAGGCCAGCAGCAAAGGCAGCACGATCACGGGCCAGATTTCGTTACGCGTTCCGGCGACGCCGAGATAGATCAGCGTCAACCCCACATACATTGGATTGCGAGTGAATCGATACGGGCCCGAGATCACAAGGGTCGAGGGCGTCTCGTGAGGCACCGTGGTTGTCTTTGTTTTCCTGAAGATCCCGACTGCTGAGAACGCGACGGCGATCCCGACACCGACGAAAACGAAACCAGCGATCCGGATAATCCAGGCAAGGTCCGGCGACGGGATCACAATCGGCAGAAACTGCTGGACGCCGACGCTTACGAGATACACCAGTATGAATACCCATGGCACCGGGACGCGCATTACAGGACTGACAAGAGCGTCCTTTTGCCCTTCGCGAGCACGCCGTGACTCGGCCGACCAGCGTCCTGTAAAAAGCCCCCACAGTATCGCGGAAACCGGTATTGCCGCCAGCGCGATCAGAGTGCCGGTCACAGATCTCGTTGATTGGGTGCGAAGAACTGTCTGGCCCCAGCCTCTTCGCGAGACGAATTGCGACCAGGATGTTTCGGGAGCACAGACAATACTTCTCCGGGCGTGGCTCCGTCAACGCGTTGCCGCGCGCAGTCGTCAACGGTACCCGCATGATAGCAAGGGTCTGTGACGCGAGGTATTTTTTCGCATGAACCAAAAGCTGCCGATTTCCCGCGTTATCAACCTGATTCCAGAAGAATCCCAACGACTCTGGTCGATTAATGAATCAGAGGCACGGCGCCGGCTGCTCGCCGGTGACACCGAGGCGGTACTGAGAATTGACGGCTCCTTTGCCCTCGTCGCGCAGGATGGGGAACGTGTCATGCTGGCGCGAAGTCTCGACCGTCCGATGCGATACTTTCTGGCGAAGTCCGCCGATGGACCAGTGCTGATCGTAGCGGAGCGCATGGACGAGATCGCGACCGAGCTGGGGCACCGTGGATGGGCTGATCAGTTCCACCCGAGCTACACGCGCATGGCGCCCGCGCATCACGTCACGACTCTGCGCCTGATCGGATGTCCGGACCCCAATCCCGTGCATCGACGCTTTTTCGACCCCCCTCGCGGTACACTCCCGAGGGATCTGGATCTCATCGGCCGTCATTACATCGAGGCCGTTTATAGCGAGCTGCGTCGGTGGCTCGCGGCTCAGAACCCGGCGGCGCCGATCGGCGTTCCGTTTTCCGGAGGCATCGACAGCGGAGCGATACTCCTCTGCCTGTACAAGCTGCTGCTCAATGAAGGCCAGTCTCCGGCGCGGCTGAAGGCGTTCACTCTCTCAGTGGACGGCGAAGGGCAGGACGCGCGACAAGCGCGCGACTTCCTGAGCCACACGCATCTCGAGATGTTCGGCGAGATCATCGACGTATCCTCGAGCACACTCGATCCTCTCCGCGCGGTGGCCGTAATCGAGGACTACAAACCCCTCGACGTCGAATGTGCCACCGTGAACCTCGCGCTGCTCGCCAACATTCGCGCGCGCTATCCAGACTGGCGCCTGCTCGTAGACGGTGATGGTGGCGATGAGAACCTCAAGGATTACCCCATCGAGGAGAACAGCGAGCTCACGATCCGCAGCGTCGTCAACAACCGCATGCTTTACCAGGAAGGTTGGGGTGTCGACTCCATCAAGCATTCGCTCACCTACTCGGGCGGATACAGCCGCGGCTGCGTCCGAAGCTACGCGTGCGCGCGCGAATACGGATTCGAGGGCTTCAGTCCCTTCACTCGTCCGTCCGTCATCGCGGTGGCGGAGGCCATTCCCTTCCCTGAGCTGACCGAGGGCTCGCACGAAAAACTGTACGCCCTCAAGGGCGAGATCGTCGCGCGCGGCGTTCGCACTGTGCTGGGACTCGAGATGCCCGTCTTTCCCAAGCGCCGGTTCCAGCACGGATCTGTCGCGGCCACACAAACCGCTCGGCTTTTCCCCCAGGACGAAGCGCGCTACCGCCGCCATTTCGAGACGCTGCACACCGCGGTCGTGTGAGCGCGTCGGCAGTTGATCGGCGGATTCGGAGTCTTCGTCCGCCGAAAGCTAACGTAGGCGCGCATAGGCCACTAAGCGCGGTGCTCGAGGCGGAGCGCAGGCCGGGCGGGAAGATCGAGCAGGCGCTGACGGTTTTTCTCACTGGGGCCGAGTGTCCGTTCACGTGCTCGTTCTGCGACCTGTGGCAGTGGACGATCGATGGTCCGACGCCCCCCGGTTCGCTGACAAATCAACTGGAGACCGTTCTTCAAGCGCTTGATGGTCCGGTGCCGGATCGACTCAAGATCTACAACGCCAGCAATTTCTTCGATCAGCGCGCGGTTCCGTCGGAAGATCTTGCCGGAATTGCGAGACTGGCAAATTCATTCGAGGCTGTCACCGTCGAATCGCACGCCAACACCATCGGCGCGAGCACGCTCGCGTTCGCTCGACAGATCTCTGGCCGGCTCGAACTCGCAGTAGGACTCGAGACTATTCATCCTGTCGCGGCCGCACACCTCAACAAACGGCTCGATCTCGCACGATTTGATTCGGCGGCGCGCTTTCTCTCGGAGAACGGCGTCGATATCCGCGTCTTTGTCCTCCTCGGCGCACCGTACGTTCCGGCGGAAGAGTCGGTCGCGTGGACAGTACGTACCGTCGAGCATGCGGTCGAGCGCCGCGCGTCGATCGTCTCGATCATCCCCGTGCGCGGCGGGAATGGAGAGATGGAACGTCTCCAGGGGTTGGGGCATTTCACGCCACCGACGTTGTCGCAGCTCGAAGAATCGCTCGACCTCTCCCTGCAGTTCACGAACACCGTTGTGACCGCCGACCTGTGGGATATCGAGCGGCTGCCGGCGTGTGAGCACTGCCGCGCAGAGCGTGTGGAGCGCCTGCGACGCACGAACGTCAGCGGCCGCGCGGAGCCGCGAATCTCCTGCGGCGTATGTGGAGCGGCCTGAATTGAAACCGTGCGAGGTGGTCATCGTCGGGAGCGGATTCGCCGGATCTCTCCTTGCCCGCATACTCGCAGTTCAAGGCTATGACGTCGTACTCCTCGAGCGTGGCACCCATCCGCGCTTCGCGATCGGAGAATCGTCGACCCCGCTCGCGAATCTGTCGCTGGAGCGACTCGGGATCCGTTACGGAATGGCAGACTGTTACAACCTCGCCACGCACGGGCGATGGCTGGCGCATTTCCCGGAGATTCGTCGTGGGCTGAAGCGCGGCTTCACCTACTACCGGCATCATCCGGATCAGCCATTCGCCAATCGCGGCCTCGACTCCGAGCGATTGCTCGTCGCGGCCAGTCCGCAGGCTTCACTCTCGGACACGCACTGGCTCCGCGCCGACGTGGATCACCATTTCGTGCGACAGGCAATCGCCGCTGGCGTCGACTATCGCGATCGCGTAGCCCTGACGAGCGCGGACATCGCGCCGGATTCCGTGCGCGTGAGCGGCACGCGAAACGGCGTCCCATTCGAGCTGCGCGCGAATTTTCTTATCGATGCCTCTGGTCCGAGCGGCTTTCTGGCGCGACAGCTGTCGATTCCTTCAGGTCTCGAGAAAACCGAGACGCGTTCCGCGCTTGTCTTCAGTCACTTTGAAGGCGTCCGACTGATGAAGGACGTCGTGCCGGGAATGCCGCAAGGTCCCTATCCCGACGATTGGGCCGCGGTCCACCACATCATCGACGAAGGCTGGATGTACTCGCTGCGGTTCGACGACGGCGTTACCAGCGCGGGATTCCTGCTCACGCCGAGCGGCATCTCGTCGTTGAGATCATCAGGCATCGGCGACGCCGCGACGAAATCGGCAGCCACCAGCGATGCCGCGACGCTCTGGCGCGCAATGGTCCAGCGTTATCCCACGCTTGCGAGCGCGTTCGCCGAAGCAACGCCGCTGATGCCGATTTCGTTTCTGCCAGCGATTCAGCATCGCCTCACGCGCGCCGTCGGGGAAAGATGGGCGTTGATGCCCCATGCATACGCGTTCGTCGATCCGCTCTTTTCGACGGGAATCGCGTGGGCTCTCAGGGCTGTCGAGCGACTCGCACGCGCATTCGAATCCGCACCGAAAAATCGACGTGTGCCCGATCCCGAAGTGCTCAACCGTTACGACGCGGCGCTCGCCGCAGAAGCGGATCAGATCGACCTCATCGTCGCCGGCGCATATGAGTCAATGGCGCATTTCGAGCTTTTCGCCGCGCAGGCAATGCTCTATTTCGCCGCTGTATCGTTCGCCGAAGTCGGCCAGCGACTCTTGCCGCAGGACTCCGTGGCCTGGAACGGATTCCTCGGAGTGGGGGATCTGGTGCTCGGGCCGCTGCCGCGTGAGAGCCTCGGGCGGCTACGCCAGATCACGCAACGTCGCGGTGAGGCGGCCAGCCCGGATGAACGGCGGGCTTTTGTGGAGTGGATCACGCGGGCGATCGCCCTCCGCAACATTGCCGGACTCGCGGATGCTGGTCGGCGAAATCTCTACCCGGTCGATTTCGACGCGCTAATCGAGCAGCACGCACTGCTCGGAATGACCCGCGCCGAGATTCTCGAAGCCTTGCCTGCGCTACGGGGGATGGGAGCTGAGCCCCCGCTTACCGGCGAGTCATCCCGCCAGCGCGGTCCTCGATTCCCGCACGCCGAGCTGCTCGGCCGTGATCGCCTCTAACTGGCGGTTGCGAGTCTCCGGACCGAAGAGGGCGACTGCCCCTGCCGCAAGCGCCATTGGGAGCGCGCCGATGAGCGCTGTATCGGCGATCGAGGGGGGTGCGACCGCAATAGCCACGAGCGCAATGATCAGGACACCACCAGCTTTGCTGATCCCGGACGCCAGCCCGGTGCCGCGTGACCGCAGACGTGTGGGGAAAATCTCCGCGCTGTACGCCGAGAGCACCGCGACCACCGAGCTGATGCCCCAGATCGGCATGATGAGGAGAGTGTAGAGCAGAAATCTGTTTGTCGCCACGGAATTGCCGGCCAGGACAAACCCGAACAATGACAACGCTGTCAGGGCGGTCACCAGGATCAGAGTGCGCTTGCTGCTCCAGAACCCATAGAGCCACGCGACCAGAAAATTGAGCGGAAATCCGATGAGCGCCGAATTCCTCAGCAGTCGGTTCGCCTCTCCCTCGGCCAACCCCAGCTTCTGCAAATTGGACGGGATCCAGAGCTGAAATCCAAACGACACCAAACCGATACCCAGACCCAACAGCACGACCACCGCCGTCACGCGTAGAAACGGCGGGCGGAAAAGTTGCCGAATTCCGCTGCCCGCCGCCGATTCTGCGTCGATCTGGATTTCCGGCTCACGCACGATGACGGCGCCGTACCGCTTCATGACTCTCTCCGCTTCGTCCGTTCGTCCGTGCGCGAGAAGAAAGCGGGGCGACTCGGGAATCCAGCGGCTCAGGACTATGAGCAACAGGCCGGTTGGAAAACCGATCAGCCACAGGATGCGCCAGCTGAGCGAAGGCATCAGGGATGCGGCCAGCCAGCTCGTGATGATGTACGCTCCTGCCACGTCCCCGCCGATCAGCACCAGCAGCCAGCCCCGATGTCGCGCGGGAATTGTCTCAGCCATGATTGTGAACATGATCGGCAGCATGCCACCCACCCCGAGGCCCATGATGAAGCACATGACCATGTTCAGAGCGAAGCTGGGCATCGAGCCGCAGATGCTCGTCGCGATGAAAGTCATCGCGGCCATGAGGATGGAAGGACGGCGACCTATACGATCGCCGAGCCATCCCCAGAGAAATGATCCGAGCACGGTGCCGGTAATCCCGGCAAGGGGGAGCAGCGCGGCGGGAATGGTTCCTGTTGGGTGAAGGGGGGATCTCAGCCCGTACTCTCGAGTCATGCCAGGCAACACGAACGCCAACGTCGCCGGCTTCATCACGTCGATCGTTACGGCGGCCGCCATGACGAGCATAAGTGCTACGTGCGAAGCGCGTATCGGTACCTCGTCCAACGCCCGCACCCGGATGTGTACGTCTGACGCCAACGCATGCGGGTGATCGCGCGGAATCAGCCCCCAGAACGTCGCGGCGAGTCCGGCAATGATCAGCACCATACCGGTGATCATGCCCACGCCCAGTGACATGCCCGCCAGACGGAATCCCATGTCACGGGCTTCCACGTACATCGGGAGATGGAGGGTTACCCCTATGATCACCGCCACCACGCCCGCCCAAAAGGCCGCTGGACGTCCGAACTCAATGCCTCGATCAGATGGCTCCATCGGCTACAAGGTATGGGGCGGACGCAACGCCCGCAAAGACAAACTCAGCCGGTCGTGAGCGGTGCGCTAGCCTCGAATTGCCTTCGAACTGGTGCTTGAGCAACTCGTGCCCCCACGACCATATTCTTGGGCGCCGGTCGACAGTTCCACCCGCTGAGACGAAACCGCGCTCGACGTCACACCAATCGACAGCGAGGACTTGATGCAGAAGCCTGAGTACGATGCGATAGTCGTGGGGTCCGGAATTTCCGGGGGATGGGCCGCCAAGGAGCTCACCGAGAAAGGTCTGCGCGTGCTTATGCTCGAGCGCGGCAAGAACATCGAGCACATCACGGGCTACGTAAACGCGACCAAGGCTCCGTGGGAGTATCCGCATCGCGGAGGCCGGACGCGGGCGATGGAAGAGCTCTACCCCGTCCTGAAGCGCGACTATCCGCTGAATGAAACGAATCTCGACTACTGGGCCTCCGACAAGGATTCGCCGTACACCGAAGTGAAGCGCTTCGACTGGTACCGCGGCTACCACGTCGGCGGACGCTCGCTGATGTGGGGTCGTCAAAGTTATCGCTGGAGTGATTTCGACTTCGCGGCTAACGCAAAGGAAGGGATCGCCATCGACTGGCCGATCCGCTACGCCGATCTCGCTCCCTGGTACGATCACGTCGAGAAGCATGCTGGTATCAACGGATCACACGAAGGAATGCCGCAGCTTCCAGATGGACAATTCCTGCCGGCGATGCCGCTCAACTGCGGCGAGCAGCTGGTGTCGGACAGGCTGAAGAAAACCAAGTTCGGGGCAGCGCGGCGCATCATTCCTGGGCGTTCGGCAAACCTCACCGTCGCGCACGACGGCCGCGGCCAGTGTCAGTATCGCAACGCGTGTTGGCTCGGATGTCCCTACGGCGCCTACTTCAGCACACAATCCTCCACGCTCCCACACGCTGCAAAAACGGGACGACTTACACTCCTCCCATTCCAGATCGTGAGCGAAGTTCTCTACGATCCAAATACCAAGCGCGCCACCGGCGTTCGCGCGGTTGACGCGAATTCCAATCAGGCGATCGACTACAAAGCGAAGGTGATTTTCCTCTGCGCCTCTACGATCAACACCGCGTGGCTCCTCATGCGCTCGGCGACCAGCGTCTGGCCCGGCGGACTCGGCAGCAGCTCCGGTGAGCTCGGTCACAACCTGATGGACCATCACTTCCGCGCCGGCGCCCAGGGCAGACTCGAAGGTCTGGACGACAAGACCATCTTCGGTCGCCGTCCGAATGGTTTCTACATTCCGCGCTACCAGAATCTGTTCGGCGACAAGAGACAGTATCTTCGCGGCTTTGGTTATCAGGGTGGCGCGGGAAGGGAGGATTGGGGAAGAGCAGTCTCCGAGCTGGGCGTTGGAGCCAAGTTCAAGGACGATATGTCGATGCCGGGCTCCTGGAACATCGGTGCAACGGCCTTCGCCGAGATGCTGCCCAATCACGCCAACACAGTCACCATCGATCAGACCAAGAAGGACAAATGGGGAATGCCGGTGGTCAAGATCGACTGCGCGACCGGTGAGAACGAGGCGATGATGCGACGCGACATGCAGGTAGACATGGCCGAGACGCTGCAGGCCTGCGGCGTCAAGGACGTCCAGGTTTACGATGCCGGCTCCTTCCCGGGAATGGGGATTCACGAGATGGGAACGGCGCGGATGGGACGAGATCCCAAGACCTCAGTCCTCAATTCGCACAATCAGATCTGGGACGCGCCGAACGTCTTCGTCACCGACGGATCGTGCATGGTCTCCACTGCGTGCCAGAATCCGTCGCTCACCTACATGGCGATGACCGCGCGAGCCGCTGACTATGCGGTGAACGCGCTCAATCGCCGCGAACTCTGACCGGAGCCATCGATGACTGAAAACGATACGATGACCCAGATCGATGTCTCGAACGAGCTGAGCGCCGATCTGATCAGTCGACGCGAAGCCATCCTGCGCGTGAGCGTACTGCTCGGCGGCGTTGCGTTGATCGGTTCGGGAGCGCTGATCTCGGGTTGCCGAGCGGAGAAGACGGGCACGGCGGCGAGCACCCCCTTCACCGCCGACGACATCGCCTACCTCGATGAAATCGCGGATACGATCCTCCCGACGACGAGCACTCCCGGCGCGAAGGCGGCAAAGACAGGAGCCTTCATGGCTCTGATGGTTACCGACACGTACCACGACGACGACGAAAAAACCTTCCGCGACGGGATGCGGAAGCTCGACGACTTGAGCAAGCAAAAAAACGGCGGCGCGTCATTCATGAAGGCGACCCCCGCGCAGCGGCTGGCGTTACTTCAGGAGCTCGATCGCGAACAGCACGACTACTCGGAGAAGCAACGGGCGGAGGGGCGAAAGAAATCGGACGCGTTTATCAACAGCACCCAGCAGCAAAATGCGCCTGAGGCCAAGATCAATCCGGCCACCCAGATCGCGAGCGAGCCTGCGAACAAGTATTTCCGCATGATGAAGGAGCTCGCGCTCCTTGGTTACTTCACCTCGGAAGTCGGGGCGACGCAAGCGCTTCGCTACGTGGAATCACCGGGGCGCTACGATCCGTGCGTGCCTTACAAGCCCGGCGAAAGGGATTGGGCATCCCACGCCTGAAGCAGAGGAGCGGCGGAATGTCTACCCGGTGGACTTAGAGGCGAGCGTTCGGAGGTCGAGCCACTTTGCCACCGGGCCAACCGTCGCCAACGCCAGAATCGCCGGCGCGGCGTTGAACGCCGTCGGCAGCGGCCACCCCTTGTCGGACCCGAACCGGATCAGCGTCTCCATGACTGCAATCAAGACTGCCACAACGATCTGACGCTGCCGCCCGCGTACTACAGTGCGCGGGTCGGTGATCATGAAGAAAACGAATAACTGATACATCGGCCCGGTGATCGGGGCGATCTCCGGCAGCACGGGCATGCCGAGCGCGACAGCGCGAACGCTGTTCAGCAGCAGGAAGCTCGCGACGTAAGTCAGCGTGATGTGGATGACGCCGACGCGTGCGGCGATGATCAGTCCAAAGGCCCAGATGACCAGGTTCGTCGTGACATCGTTGCCGAACTGGTGGCTGAGAATGGAAACGCGGTCCGGCGCCGCCAGCAGCAGGGCGCTGATCGCGAAGTTCGTCGGATTCCACAAATGATTGCCGCGATAGCGTAAGACGTACTTGGACGAGATCGCGAGGAATCCGCCTAACACGAACGGCCAGAGTGCGCCGCCTTGCGGCTTGATGAGCAGTGTCAGGCTGATGCCGCTGATGTAGGCGCTCAGAAGATTGACGACCTTGCCGCGGTCGAACCAGGAGAGCAAAGCCTCGGTCGCCAGGCACACGCCGAGCGCCAGTACGAGCCGGTCGTAGCTGCCGAGCATGTGGTAGCGCAGCTGCGCTGCCACCAGCACCAGTGTGATGAGAAACGCGATGAGATAACGCGGATCGATCCTGCTTAACCGCTCCCACCAGCGCTCGAGCGCATTCCGCTCCTGGGCGGGGGCCTGAATCGCGTCGCTCATGATTTCAGCGCGATGGCTCGGTGACGGTGTCCAAACGATCGATGGCGGGACGCAGAAGTATTTGCTGCGTTCCCGACGGCCAGTAAATGACGACGCGGTCCACCCATTCATGAGCCCCAAGGCCAAAGTGCAGGCGCCGGTCGTTCTGGCTCGCGAACCCCGATCCGCCGTCAACGATCCGCCGCTGCCTGAGATCTCCTGCCTCGAGCAGTACCTCGGCGCCTATTGCGCTGCGATTGCTGCGCGTGCCGACGAGCTTGAACGCGATCCAGTGGTTGGTGCTGTCAGGATAGTCGCGATACAGAACGGCAGGCTGGTTCTGGTTGGCGACAATCACATCCACCGCGCCGCGATTCAAGAGGTCGGCGAGCGCCACCGCGCGGCCGTCATACGTGTGCGTTATACCAACCTGCTTCGCCACATCCACCCACCCGGCGACGCCGCGATTGATGTACACATGTGCCCGCTCGTAGCCGGACAGGCTCGCGTTGCCGAATGGAGGCCAGGTCGCCGCGTCCTCGAAGAATCGTCCGTTGGCGCCGGCGATCTTCGACATCGCGTACCAATAACTCTTGTTGGGATCCGCCGAGATGAATCCATTGGCCACGAAGAGCTCGTTGGCGCCGTCGTTGTTGAGATCACCGAACTGCGCCCCCCAGGCCCAGCCCGCGTCGGCAATCGCGCCTTCGGCAACGTTGCGGAACCGACGCGATTCCGGCATCTCGTTGAGCCGCAGGTTGTTGTTCTGAAAGAGGTAGCCGCGCTCGGAAATGTTGGTTACGAATGCATCGAGGCGACCCCGATTGAATGCATCGCCGAGGGCCACCGCCATACCGCTCTTTGATTCGCTCTCCAGACCGGCAGTGCTGAGAACGAATCGACGTCCGTGATCGTTGAGATAAAGCTCTTCCGGACCGTAGTCATTGGCGAGATAGATGTCTGGCCAGCCATCACCGTTGAAGTCGGCTGACGCCGCAGCCAAGGTCCATCGGGTACTGCCCACGCCCATCTTGTCGGTCACGTCTTCGAACTTGCCATTGCCCAGATTGTGAAAGAGCAGATTCTTTCCGCCGTTGGTCGCGAACTCGAAGCTGTTGTGCATGATCCTGGTAGTCGTGAGATGCCAAAGATCGATGTCGCTTCGGAAATACGCCGTCACGTAGAGATCGAGCAGGCCGTCGCGATCGTAATCGAGCCAGATCACACCGTTGCTGTTCACCCAGCGGCGCAGGCCAGCCTTTTCGGTGACATCCTCGAAGTGGTGACCGTCGACGTTTCGGAACAGCGCCAGATAACCGTAGCGGTACACCAGCACGTCCTCGCGGCCGTCGTTGTCGAAGTCGCCCCATACGGCGCCCATCGACACTCCCTCGCCCGGCTTGTTGAGATCGGCGAGACCCGCGCTGGCCGCGACCTCCTCGAACGTACCGTCGCCCCGATTGTGATAGAGCGCGTTGGGCTCACCGAAGCGGCTGTTGGTGAAGTAAAGATCGGGTCTTCCGTCGCCATCGAAGTCGGTGACGGACACTGAGGCTCCCAGAGCTGCTACGTGCGGCTCGATACCCGCGATCTTTGGGTCGAAGCTCGCCCGATGGTGGACGAAATCGATCCCGGCCGCCAAAGTCTCGTCACGCAGAACAAATCCCGGGTGCTCAGCGTCGGCGGCCGCGCGAATCGGTCCGCGATCCAGTCGCATCGCGAGCAGGAGAGCGGCAAGGAAGGGTACGGCGATGATGGCGCGCCGAATCGCGGGGCTGGGGCGGTGCAACACAAGTCAGAGTATAACGTCCGTCCCTCGCGGCAGCGACAGCGCTCCAGCGGTGAACGTATACGTGGCGTGGACGAATGGCCGAGCGTCGGTTTCGCCGATGGCCTTTCAAATGCGCTTCGCCTGCCCCTGCGTTGACAGCCAATGCGCTGTACAGGCAGCTCGTCAGTCCACTCCTTCCGCTGGAGCCTCTATGAAACCATTGCTTCTTCTCTCCGTCATCGCACTGCTTGCCGCCTGTGGCCAAAGCCCGACGGCACCCTCGACGCAATCGGGCGTGCGGCCGAATACTCTGATGGTGCCAGCTGGTGCGATAAGCGCCGCCAGAAATCCTTCTGGCACAGGCCAGCCCAGCGCAAGTTGTCAGTCGGAGCCGACACAGCCCAACGGATTTGGCACAGCTGGCTTTGCTAATGCGGAAGCGCATTACGCTGGAAGTGATGGTACGCCGTCTCTTGCGAACGGCAGCTCACACGCTGTATCGCAATATGATGTAGCCTGTTACCAGCTCTCCAGTAAATAGCGAGGCATTTCACGACTTAAGCCCCGTGGCCGGTGATCCGGTCGCGGGGCCTCTCTTGTCAGCCATTTAGCCAGCGATGGGCGTTGTAGCCAAGATCTGGTCAAAACGTGGCGTTGGGGTGAGCAGCCAACCGACGAAGAATCCAAAAAACAAATTGGATGATGCTGTTTCCACCAAGTGGGCCATTCGCACGGGTTCGGGCATGTACGGGTTCGGGAGCAGAAGTTGAGCGTTCATCACGAGGGAGAACAGCAGTCCGATCGCGACGGTGGTCCCGCTGAACACCACCGCTCGGCCGGCGGTCTGCATCGCGCGCACGACTGCCTCGTCGCCCTGGTGGCCGTGCGCTCGCTCCTCGCGCCAGCGGACGATTATCAGCAGCGAGTAGTCGATCGCGACGCCGAGCCCGATCAGCGCTACCAGGAACTCGACGATCATCGACACGTCGGTGACGGAGCTCACGCCCCACAGCACGAGGAACGTGGTCATGATCGAGACGATCGCCA
>Ga0137415_10001194_pt1 | contig 25762 bp, 22 predicted proteins | sample CZODoug3_1_1_16f_FD_183082 | JGI IMG/M metagenome (GOLD analysis project Ga0137415, IMG submission 183082) | Vadose zone soil fungal communities from Angelo Coast Range Reserve, California, USA - CZODoug3_1_1_16fungal (Hybrid Assembly) | ecosystem: Environmental > Terrestrial > Soil > Vadose...
CGAGCGATCGCTGACCGTCGAGACGATCGGCTCCCCGTGAGAGGACCGTGGCGGTGATTCTCGCGCCGCCCGTCCCCCGGAACAGATCGGCGGACGGTCACGCGAAGGGCAGCACGAGACCCGGTTCCCGCCAGGGCATCGTAACGAGCTGCCCGGTCAGCGAGAGGGTGATGTAGGCGGTGCACATGTCGTCGCCGCCGAAGCAGACGTTGGTAGGCAGCGGGTCGGGCAGCGTCAGGATGTCGACGACCGTGCCGGTCGGGCTGATCGTGGTCAGCTCGCCCGCGACCAGTGTGCCGACGACGACGTTGCCTTCGGCCGTGACCGCGAGGCTGTCCAGGCGCCGGCCGTGAGCGAGCTGGCAGAGCAGCCGGCCGCCGTGCGGGCTCGGCCACGGCTGCTTGGTCAGCTGCCCTGGGCCGTCCACGCGCCAGGCCCACAGTCGTCCGGTCTCGGTCTCCGCCACGTACAGCACGGAGCCGTCCGGGCTCAGGCCGATGCCGTTCGCCCCACCCGGTACGGGGAACGCAGCCTCGACGATCTCACTGCCGTCGGAGGCCGCCCAGTACACCCCGCCGAGGTCGCGGTCACGCGGGCGGTTCTTGCCCAGGTCACTGAACCAGAATCCACCGGCGCTCGGGCTGCCCTCCGGGGCGAACACGATGTCGTTGGGTCCCTTGAGCGGCTCGCCGCAGACCCGGTCGTAGAGGCGGGTGACCTCGCCTGTTGCCGGATCGATCCGCTCGATCCGGCCGATGTCGTAGTCCGGTGCCTGGCCGTGCGGTCGGAGGAAGTCGCCCTCGGGCGCCCAGCCCAGCCCACCGTTGTTGCACAGGTAGAGCATCCTGTCGGGCCCCCAGGCCAGGCCGTTCGGGCCACCGCCTGGCCGGGAGAGCAGGCGGGTCGTCCCGTCCGGGGCGACCTCGGTGACGGTTCCGGTCCGGACCTCTACCACGGCAACGCCACCACCGGGCATCATCACCGGGCCCTCCGGGAACCCGAGTCCGGTGGCGACGACCCTCGCCGCGTCCGCGCGCGTCACAGTCCCACCGCGCTGATCGTCAGGCCACCGTCGACGTGCAACGTCTGCCCGGTGATGAAGCCGGACAGGTCGTCGAGCAGGAAAGCCACCACGTGGGCCAGCTCCTCCGGCTCCGCCACACGCTTGACCGGTACGGCCTTCTTCAACGCGATGGTGCGCGGGTCGTCGGGGCGGCTGGAGGTGCGGAAGAGCTCGGTGTCGACCGGCCCGGGCGCCACGGCGTTGACGGTGATCCCGGCCGCCGCCAGCTCGAGCGCCCAGGTCCGGGTCATGCCGATCAGAGCTGCCTTGGTGGCGCTGTAGGCGGTGCGGTTGACCTTGCCCAGCGCGGCGCGCGAGGACATGTTGACGATCCGGCCGCGGCCCTGCTCTCGCATCCCCGGCACGAGACCCTGCGCAAGCAGGAGCGGTGCCATGACATTGAGCGCCTGGGCCTGGCTCATGTCCTCGGCCGAGGTGTCCTCGAGGGAGGTCGTCGGTGACATGGCGGCGTTGTTGACCAGGCCATAGAACGGGCCGTCGGCCAGCAGCTCGGTGACGAGCCGCCCGGTTGCATCCGGGTCGGCCAGATCGCAGGCGCGGAACTGCTCGCCGTCCTCGAGATCGTCCGGCGATTGTCGGGCCACGCCGATCGGTTGGTACCCGTCCTTACGGAGCCGACGCATCGTCGCGCGACCGATGCCCCTGCTTGCGCCGGTGATGAGCACCCTTGGTCGTTCCACTGACCGTCCCTCCATGAGGCATACCGGAGATCGTTGGCGGTGCTGGTGCTCCGGGATGGCTGGCTGAGCGCGTTGTCGGCAGAGTCTGCCCCGACTGCTCCAGCTCGGGCGCGGACGATTCCAGCCGTCGGAACTCGGTCTCACGGTCCATAGCTGACGGGACCACCCTGAGTTCGGTAAAGAGTGAGCGATGTCCGTGCTCAGCGAAGGTCGCCTGGCGGGACAGGGACCGATCGCGCCGTCGCGGTGCTCGTCCGCGAGTGGGCGTCGTCCAGCCCCGATGGAATGGAGTGTCCCTGATGTCGGTGTATATCGATGACGATCGTCAGATGCCGCGCTTCCGGGTGAATCGCGCGGTGATGACTGATGCCGGGGTGTTTGCGCGGGAGCGGGACGAGATTTTCAACAAGGTGTGGTTGTATATCGGCCACGAGACGGAGTTGAAGAAGCGTAACGATTTTAGGACGCGGACCGTGGCCGGGCGTCCGGTGATCTTTGCGCGGGATGCGCGAGGTGAGATTCGCGTTTGGGTGAATTCATGTCCGCATCGGGGAGCGATGTTGTGTCGGGAGTCCCGGGGCAATAGGCGGTTCATGACGTGCTTCTATCACGGGTGGAGCTTCTCGACGTCGGGCGAGATGGTGTCGATGCCTGATGATGCGGGGTATGGGCCCGGGTTTGTGCGGCCGGGTTTGGCGGCGCCCGCGCGCGTGGATTCCTATCGTGGTTTTGTGTTTGTTTGCTTCAGTCCCGACGTAGTGGACCTTCGCACGTATTTGGCCGGTGCGCGCGAGTACCTGGACCTGGTAATGGATCAGTCCGAGGTGGGGATGGAGGTGCTGGAGGGAACGCATGAGTATTCCGTGCGGGCGAACTGGAAGCTGTTGGTGGAGAACAGTTACGACGGGTATCACGCGGTGTCCACGCATCAGCGCTACTTCGAGATGGTCAACGCGGCCTACGGGAAGAATCAGCTCGCGCTCCGGGGTAGCTCGCGGGGCATCGACCTGGGCAACGGCCATGCCGCGATAGCCAGTCTCGCGGGGGGCGGCGCCATCTTCGGGCGACCTCTTTCGGAAGCGGCGTTGGCCGAACGCGAGCAACGATGGGACCGACTTCGGGAGAAGCACGGCGGAGCTTGGATCGATCGACTGTCGGGTCCCCGCAACATGGTGATCTTCCCGAATCTTGTGGTGATAGACCTGGTGATGGGTGTGGTGATCCGGAAGATCGATCCGGTGTCGCCGGACTACATGGAGGTCACCGCCTGGGAGCTGGCCCCGCCCGAGGAGGGACCCGAGCTCCGGAGGCAGCGGTTGGACAACTTCCTGACCTTCTGGGGCCCGGGCGGGTTGGCCTCGCCGGACGACGTCGAGGCGTTGGAGACGTGTCAGCGCAGCTTCGCGGCGTCGAGCGAACTGGCTTGGTCAGACATCTCCCGCGGCATGAACAAGAGCACGCCGAGCGGCACAGACGAGCTGCAGATGCGGATGTGGTGGCGCCACTGGAACGAGCTGATCACCGGTGAGGCGCTCCCACCGGAGCCGCATGACGAGCTCGACCCGTTCTATCTCGCGCGGCGCCGGGACGACCATGCGGAAGCGTCCGCGTGAGGCATGCCGTGGACACCGTCGCTACCGCGCCCACCTTCGACCTCGCCGGGATCGACCGGCTGCTCACGACCACGAAGTCGGTCAGCAAGCGGCTCGACCTCGACCGCCCCGTGCCGCTCGAACTCGTACTCGAATGCATCCGAATCGCCTCGCACGCACCGATGGGCGGAAACCGCGAGGCTGCCCGGTGGATGGTCATATCCGACGCCGAGACCAAGCGCGAGATCGCCGAGATCTATGCCTCCGTTGGCCGCCCGCACATCGCGGCCAAGCGCGCCGATGTCGAACCGGGATCGCGTGGGGAACGGATCCTGACCTCCGGCGCGTACCTCGTAGACCACCTGCACGAGGTGCCGGTCCTGGTGCTGGCCTTGAGGCTCGGTCGGAGCGACGGCGGCCGGGGTGACGACGGCCGGGGCGACGACGTCCGAGTCGGGGACGACCCGCAATCCTTCTTCGGGTCGGTCATACCGGCGGTCTGGAACTTCCAGTTGGCCGCGCGCGCCCGGGGCCTGGGTAGCCGCTACACCACCTTCACCACCCGGCGGCAGGCCGAGATGGCCGCGCTGCTGGGCATACCCGACGACGTGACCCAGGTGGCATTGCTGCCTGTGGCCTACCACCGTGGCGGGGACTTCCGTCCCGCGCCTCGGCTGCCGGTGGAGGAGGTCACCTTCCTCGACCGCTGGGGCCGCCCACCGCCGCGCTGAGCCGGCCGGCTTGCGCCGCGTCCCGGTCAGCGATTGAACGCGAGCCCGTACGGCGAATCGCCGATCGCCCCGGCCGCGACCATGGCCGTGATCGCGTCGTCGTCGAAGTTGAGTTCGCTGAGGATCTCGTGGTTGTGCTGCCCGAACAGGGGCGTGCCCCGTGGTGTGGTGGCAATGGGCGCGGCGCCAAGGCGGGCGGGCGAACCGATGTACTTCGCTGGGCCGACGACGCCGTGGTCGGCCTCGAACACCCGCCCTCGGGCGAGCAGCTGCGGGTGCTCGTGCAGGTCGGTCCCGACGCCGAGGACCGCCGAGGGGATCTTGAGCTGGCGCAGCTCGTCGGTGATTGCGGCGGCATCCCGGTCGGCGCACAGCACCGCGAGCTGCTCGTCCAGCTCGAGTTGGTGCTCGAGACGACCCGCGCGTGTGGCGAAATGCTCCGCCGCCGCCCACTCGCGGACACCGGGTAGTTGGGCCAGCGCGGCCCACTGCGCCTCGGTGCAGACCGACACCGCGAGCCACTGCCCGTCGGCACAGCGGTAGATCCCCTGCGGCGCGGCGGACCCGCTGTGGTTGCCGAGGCGGGTCGGTTCGAGGCCGTCGGCCGACGCCGCGATCACCGCGCGAGCTGTCAGCTGCACGGCTACGTCGCACAGCGGAACCTCGATGAGGCGCCCACGCCCGGTCAGCTGCCGGTGGCGGATCGCGGCGAGCGTCACGAACGTCGAGTGGAGCGCCGCGAGTGGGTCGACGATCGTCCCGGTCAGCAAGGGATCCCCGTCGGGATAGCCGGTGAGGTGGCTCAGCCCGGAGGTGGCATCGACCGAGTAGGTGAAGCCGGGCCGGTCGCGCCACGGACCTGTCATACCCCACGCCGGCATGCGCACCATGATCACGTCGGGTCGTAGGGCGCACACCCCGGCATAGCTGAGACCGCGGTCGTCGAGGACCCTCGGCAGGAAATTGTCCAGCACGACGTCGCTGCGCTCGATCAGGCGGTGCACGATCGACAGCCCCGCCGGTTGGCTGAAGTCGACGGTGAGATCCCGCTTGCCCAGGTTCGCACCGATGAAGGCGCCGACCCGCTCCCAGCACCGATCGACCGACTGGTTGCCGGTGAACCTGATCAGATCGGGCCGGTTCACCGCTTCGATCTTGACGACGTCGGCTCCGAGTGCCGCGAGGTTCATTCCGACGAGCGGGCCGGCCTGGAACGTCCCGATCTCGAGGACTCGGATGCCGGCCAGCGGCCGGTCGGCCGCGGCGAACCGTCGGCCGTGTGACCGCTGTGCTCGACCGCGCTGCCTCGCGCCACGACCGGTCACGGGCAAGATGCCGTTGTGCTGTCCGATCGACGCCAGTGGCGCGGGCGGAGCGGTGTCGCGGTCGTAGCGGAACGGTGAGCTCGGCGCGACCGTCGAGTCCGCGCTCCGGACGTACACGCCGCGGCTTGTGTAGGGCGCGACCGAGGGCAGACCCCTCGGCGTGCCGACCGGTGTCACCGGTACCCGGAAGGTGGCTCCGAGTTCGACCAGCTCGGCGACCGTGTGCCGAGTGGTGAACCGGCGGACCAGCTCAGTGGTTTCGGCGGCGAGCCTGATTCGACCGGAGAGGGTGTCGAAGCGCGTGTCGTCGAGTTGGGGGACGCCCGCCATCTTCTTGAAGTCCGCCCACTGCGGCGGAGTCACGGCCACCGCGCATACCCAGCCGTCCAAGGCCCGCTCCAGTCCGGGCACGGCGTTCTGCGGCAGCGGGTAGGGGTTGTGGTCCTCGATCTGCGCCGCGAGCCACGGGTACTGCAGCAGCGCGACGACCGACTCGAAACGGGACACGTCGACGTCGGCCATGGCGGTGCCGGAGGTCGCGGTCACCGGTGCGCCACCCGCGTCGGCGACGAGCAGCGCTGTCACAACGCCGACGGCGGCCGCCGCGGCACCGGAGAGCTCCGCCAGCTCGACGCCGGTCACCACGGGCGGCCGGTCGCCGGTCGGGTGCAGCAGGCTGATGCCCGCCTCGGACTGCAACGTGAAGTCGTTGGCGGGAGTCCCGGCCAGCGGGCCGTCAAGGCCGTAGTCGGAGATCGCGGCGACGAGGAGCCCTGGGTTGGCTTCCCGAGTCGCCATCACGGCCGCCAGTGTCGGCTCGTCGTCGTCGCACACGATGACGTCGACACGATCGCCGAGCGCAGCCAAAGCGGCGCCGACACCGACTCCGGGCCCGGCCGCCACGGAGCGCTTGCCGGCGTGCAGGTAGGTCGCATATCCGGGTTCGCGCGAGCGGAGCGGATCACCCATCGGCGGCTCGACCCGGATGACGCTCGCGCCCAGGTCGCTCAGGAGCTTGCCGCAGTAGGCCGTGGCGACCCGAGTCCCGAGCTCGACGACTGTGATATCGGACAGCATCACCAGATTCCCTTCGCCGCAACCGATTGGCGCGCTGGTCACGGTCTCGGTGTTTGGCCACCGACGCCGAGTCCCAGGAGCACACCCTCGCCAGCGGCGACGAGCGAGCGAAGTGGTTCTTCCACTGCCTGGAACAGCGACACCTGGCCGCTTCCAGTCGCTGGAACACCTGGTTGTCGCCGACCGGGCGGGCGATCACGCTGCGGAACAGGTGGGGCGCGGAGAAGATGCCTGTCCTGCGAAGTAGCCCCGTCGCACCCGGCGGAACCGAGGTCCCCATGTCGTACTCGTTCACCCTCAGCAAGTCTCTGGCGGACTACGGAAACATCGTCCGGGAGTGGTCGATAACGCAGTGCCGGCCCTACGCACGCCAGGCCGACACCGATCACGCGCCGCCGTCGAACTGGAAGGAGATCCTGGACTCCGCCCCCGTCGGGATCGGCCGTCGGGACATTCCCCACGGCGAGCCCATCCCGTCGTTCGAGGAGGGCCACTGGGTCGTGGGCCTCGTGTTCTCAGAGGCGCTGAACTACGGCGACGTCTGGGTCGGCCCGCTGCTGGGCAGCGGTATCGGGCACCTGGTGGTCAAGTCGATGGGCACGCCCGAGCAGATCGAGAAGTGGTACAGGCCGGTTGCCGAAAACCGCCTCAGCGCGGCGTTCGCGCTCACCGAGCCACACTTCGGCTCGGACACCTCACTGGTCGCAACCACCGCAACGCGCGCCGGCGACAGCTGGGTCCTCAACGGCTCCAAGATCTACTGCAGCGGCGCCGTCGACGCGGAGTACATCACGGTGTTCGCGACAACCGACAAGAGTCTTGGCCGCAAGGCCATCAGCGCGTTCGTGGTGCCGCTCGGCACCACCGGATTGATCTTCACGAAGGAGAACGAGTCCAAGCTCGGCATCCGCAGCTGGAAGACGTCCGCGCTGAGCTTCGACGACTGCACCGTGCCGCTCGGAAACCGACTCGGCTGGTCGGCGGATCCTTCGCACCCACAGCCGTCCAGTGGGCACGGCGGAGCGCTGAGTGCGCTGGGCGACAACCGCCCGAAACTGTCGGCGATGGCCATCGGCATTGGGCAGGCCGCGCTGGACGTGGCGAGCGGACTGCTCAACGAACGCCGGGCCGGGTTCACCCCGCAACGCTGGTCGGCCATCCAGATCGAGATGGCGAACATGGCGACCGCACTTGAACGTGGCCGCCGGCTGAACTTCCGGGCGTCGTACCTGACCGATGTCGGCCAGCCGGACCGGGCTGCCTCGGCGGCGGCAAAAGGCTACGCGCCGCAGACCGTCGAACGGGTCATCCGGCGGTGCATGCAGCTGCTCGGGCCCGAGGGGGCGAGCACGGACCTGCTGCTGGAGAAGTGGTACCGCGACGTGAAGATCATGGACATCTTCGAGGGCTCCGGTCAGGTGCAGCGCATCCTCGTCGGCCGCGGCCTGATGGGACGCACCGTGGGGTAGCTCGACGGCGTGGTGATTCCGGGCGGTGGAACAACCGCTGGCCGGTCGAGCGTCGCCGCGGCAGCGTCCAGCCGTCGACAGGAGGAGATCATGCGGGTCGAGGACATGACCGGACTGCGCGCACTGACGGCGGCCGAACGGACCGCGCTCAAGGACGAGGTCGAGGAGTTCCTCTACGACGAGGCCGAACTGCTCGACACGTGGCGGTTGCACGAATGGCTGGAGCTGTTCTCGGCCGCCGCGCGCTACCTCGTCCCGTCAACGGACCTGCCAGAAGGTGACCCGACGAGGGACCTGTTCCTGGTTCAGGACGACCGGTTTCTGCTGGAGCAGCGGGTGAACTCCCTGCTGACCCGCGCGGCGCACGCCGAGTACCCGCACTCCCGTACCCGCAGGCTGATCACCAATATCCGGGTTTCCGAGGAGCTTGATGGGAGACTGAACGTGCACGCCAACTTCGGGATCTTCCGGGTCCGCAACGGCACGCTGGACACCTACATCGGGCGCTACCGGCACGTGCTGATGCGGGACGGGGACGACCTCAGGTTCGTTGTCCGCAAGGCGATCCTGGACCTCGACGCCCTGCGCCCGCAGGGCAAGGTGAGCATCATCCTGTGACCAGACTGGACGGCAAGGTCGCCATCGTCACCGGAGCCAGTGCGAACATCGGCGGGACCGTCGCCCTCGGGCTCGCCGCCGAAGGCGCACGCGTGGTCTGTACGGACATCTCGGCCGAGGTCGCCGAGGCGAGCGTCAAGCGCATCGAGGCCGCCGGCGGCGAGGCGTTCGCCGTGGTCGGCGATGTGACCGACGAGGCGCATGCCTCGGATGTGGTGGCGCTGACGCTGGCGCGCTGGGGGCGCCTGGACATCCTGGTGAACAACGCGGTGATGTTCAACCAGAAAGGCCTGTTCGACATGCCGGTCGAGCAGTACCGGCGGCAGGTCGACATCATCCTCGGCGGCGCGTTCCTCTTCACCCGCGAAACAGCCCGCGCCATGATCGAACTCGGCTCCGGGGGCAGCATCATCAATGTGCTGTCCACCGCCGCCTGGCAGGGGCAGCCGGGCAACATCGGGTACTCGACAGCCAAGAGCGGAATGATCAACTTCACCCGCTCGGTCGCGATGGAACTCGCCGAGCACGGCATCAGGGTGAACGGCTTCACGCCTACCGCGACCCGGCCGAGCGACCCGGAGGTTCTCTCCCGGCTGGCTGCGCGGGCCCGCGATCCTGGCAAGTATCCGATGGACTTTGCCGGTCAGTTCCCGATGGGCCGGCTGCCGACCCCGGACGACTACGTGGGCTCGATCGTTTTCCTGGCCTCCGACGACTCCGTGATGGTCACCGGCAGCAACATCACCGTCGACGGCGGCGCGACGGCGAAGTACTGGCCGTGGGCGCCCCACATCCGCCACGACCTGGTTCCCTGAGCCGAAGGGCAGCTCGCCGTGGACTGTGCAGTGCGTATCCAGCCGAACTTCGTCGTTCTCGAGTCGGACGGTCGCCCGATGCGGGTGGCAACGCTGCTCCTCGGCGGGGTCCCCCGAGGAGCGGTCGTGCTGCTGCGCAGCGCCGCGACGGGTTGGACAGACGTGTTCGAGGCTATGAACGGTCTCGCCGAACACGGCTACGAGTCGGTGGCCGCGGACCTCGGGGCGGACGGTGTTCCCGGGGACGACGACGCGCTGCGATCCGTCGCTTTGCTGGTCGAACTGTTCGGCCGCCGTGGTTGGACGAGCGAGCAGCTCGGCCTCGTTGGTTATGGCTACGGCGGCCGGATCGCACTGCTCGCGGCCGCCACCGCGACATGGGGCGCCGCTGTGAGCGTCGATCCGGACGGCGTCGCCGACCTCGTCGCCCGGTTCGCGCCCGGCGACCTTGCACTGTGCACGCCGTGGCTCGGGATGTTCGGCCGGGAGGAGCCCGCGACCCCCGTCCCGGCCGTGTCGAGGTTAGGTCACGCGGTGGCCAACTCCTCCTCGGCCTTCACGCAGTTGGTCAGCTATCCGGGCGTGGCTGGTCACTTCTATCAGGACGCCCGGGAGGCGGTCGCGCATGCGGCGGCCTTCGACAGCTGGCAGCGGATCGTCGAATGGCTCGACGCGCGGGTGGTCCCCCGTCCGACGCCGCTGGCCGAGGCATGGCGGCTTCGCCAGCTGGTCGGTCGATGACAACTCGAGGAGCGGAGCACTATGGAACGTCGGTTTGCCTGCCTGGTCGGTGACCTCGACCCGGGCAGCTCGATGGCCCTGGAGTGGGACCCGCCCGTCGCGCTGTACCGCAACGATGTCGGCGAGTTCTACGCGACAGCGGACAGCTGTACCCATGAGCAATGGTCCTTGGGGGAGGACAGTGACCTCGATGGGAACGAGGTCACCTGCCCGTTGCACCTGGCCCGATTCGACATCCGGACCGGCGAGGCGCTCTGCTTCCCGGCCACGGTGGCGCTGCGCACGATGACCGTCGAGGTCGACGAGGACGAGAAGGTCTACGTCGTATGTTGAGTGCCCCCGGCCGAGGGTTCCGGCCACTGGCACCGCGCGTTCCGCGCTCGCCTCCGCCGGTCGAGACTTCGGCTGTGCCGATCTGGACCGCGGGCTGCTCGGCCGCGCGCCGGCCGATTGCCAGCTACCCGAGTTTGCGGGCCGAGATCTTCGAGTGAGGAGAGTGAGCAATGGCGCTGACCGAGGAAGGCATCATCGAGGTCGAGGGCATGGAGAGCCGCTGGGTTCGGCTGGCCAGCGGGGCGAAAGCCCACTACATGACCTCCGGGACCACCGGGCCCGCGGTGCTCTTGCTGCACGGTGGCTTGCCCGGCTCGTCCGGCACGGCGGGCTGGCGGTTCATGGCCCCCTTCCTCGGGGCCAACGGGTTCCGGGTCTACTGCCCGGACATGCCCGGTTTCGGCCTTTCGGATACCCGCGTGGAGTACTGGCCCGACGGCCTGCACAGCCACGTGGACTTCATCCATGAGTTCGTCACCGCACTCACCCTGGATAAATTCCATATCTCCGGCAATTCCATGGGTTGCATCAATTCCACGAACTACATCGTGGCGCATCCGGAGCGGATCCTGAGCTTTGCGCTCATCGCGGGCGACATCGGCGATGTGCTCCCCGAAGGGTTGCGGCCGGCCAGGAAGGTCGAGCTGACCGCGTACGACGGGACCAAGGAGGGCATGCGTTCGATGATGTCCGCGATCATCTACCGGGGCGAGGCGATCAGCGACGACCTCGTGGAGATGCGGTTCGCCGCGGCCGACCGGAATACGCAGTCGCACGCCCGGTTGTGGCCGAGCATTCTGGAGTACGCGCGCCTCCAGCCGTGGCGTGACCCGAACATCGGTGCCCGACTCACCACGAAGAACCGGCTGGACAAGCTCACCATCCCCGGCATCTACCTCTATGGGACCGAGGACGTGCTGATCCCGGTCGAGTGGGGTTACGAGCAGGAGAAGGTGCTTCGGAGCGTTCAGTTCTTCTATCCCGAGGAGTGCGGGCACCAGGGGCAGACCGACCGGCCGGATCTGTTCAATCCGGTATTCCTCGAGTTCTTCCGGGACGGTCAGGTCTCGCGCCGTACGGCCGACGCCGCGGGGGTCTCGAAGCATCGTCCTGAGCTGCCCGAGCGGATCGCGCGAGCGTAGGTACGAGGCGAGCTTGGAGGTAGGACATGGCGGACATACTTGGTATCGGACTCACCCACTATCCGTTGTTGCTCGGCCGGGACGAGTACATGGCCGCGCTGCTCAAGACCTCGATGAAGGACCCGGACATCCCGACGGATGTCAAGGATCCGGCCAACTGGTCGGAGCTGGGCAAGCGGGAATGGTCCGACGACGGCGGCACGGCGGCGGCGGCGGAGCATCGGGCCAAGCTGCGTGCCGGCCTCGACCGGTGTCGTGCGGCGCTGGACGAGTTCCAGCCCGACGTCGTGCTCGTCTGGGGCGACGACCAGTACGAGAACTTCCGTGAGGAGATCATCCCGTCGTTCTGCGTGCTCGCCTACGAGGACACGAAGGTGGATCCGTTCGGGGTGCTCAAGAGGATGCGAATCCCCAACGCCTGGGGGCTGCCCGAGGGCCAGAGCTTCGTCATGCGAGGGGCACCCGGGGTGGCGAGGAAGCTCGCCGGCGATCTGATCAGTTCGGGGATCGACGTCGCCTACTCCTACGAGCCGCGACCGGGGATCAACTTCCCGCACGCGTTCGCCAACACCCAGATCTTCCTCGACTACGACAACGTCGGTAAGCAATTTCCCTACCCGATCGTGCCCATCGCGGTGAACTGCTACGGCGAGCACGTCATCGCCCGTCGTGGCGGCATCGCGCGCTTCGCCGAGATCAACGCCGTCGAGGACACCGACCCGCCGGGACCCACCCCCTATCGCTGCTTCCAGCTCGGTCAGTCGGTGGCCCGCTCAGTGCGGGGGAGCGATATGCGCGTCGCGCTCGTGGCCTCGTCGAGCTGGTCGCACGCGTTCCTCTACGACCGGGGCTGGCACATGCGCCCGGACACCGAGTCGGACCAGGCGCTCTACGACGCGCTCGTCGCCGGCGACTACGCGGCCTGGGCGAAGGTGACCAGCCGTGCGGTCGTCGAGGCGGGTCAGCACGAGATGCTGAACTGGTTCTGCCTGCTCGGAGCGATGTCGGAGCTGGGGTTGACGCTGGAGTGGAGCGATCTGGTCATCACGGAGATCTTCAACTCGAACAAGGTGTTCGCCATCTACCGGTAGCCGCTCTGACTCGGTCGGCGGTGCGCCGCCCGCCACCTACCTGCGGCGCCAGTCCGCCTGGTAGCTGGTACCGAGTGAATCGCCCACCTCACGGGCGATCTGCCTAGCGGTATCGCGCAGGGCCGTATCCACCCGCGGGTTCAGCGTCGTGTCGGACCGATAGCCGACGGACACCGCCGCGACCGCAATGCCCCGCACCACAACCGGAGCGGCGACGCAGGACAGACCGGGCTGTGCCTCGTTGCGCTCCCTGGCGAGCCCATGTCCCTTGACCTCGTGCAGCTCGGCGATCAGGTTGTCTACATTGCTCACCGAAGCAGGGGTGAGCTTTGGCATCGGCGAGGGCAGGAAGGCGGCCAGGTCGTCCAGGTCCTCCCAGGCGAGCAGGGCCTTGCCGATCGCGGTGCAGTTGGCGGGCAACCGGCCACCGACCCGGGACAGCACAACCGGTGAGTTGGAGCGCGCGAGCTTCTCGAGGTAGACGACGTCGAACTGCCGCAGGACGCCGAAATGCACGGTCTCGCCGGTCCAGCGGTGCAGGCCGGCCAGGTGGGGGAGCGCAAGGTCGCGCATGCTGGCGGCCGGAGTGGTCGCTCCCAGCTGCATGAGCCCGAGGCTGAGCTTGTAGCCGGCGCCGTGGTGCTCGACGGCGTCGAGTTCGATGAGGCGGGCGAGCAGACGGTGCACCGTCGACTTGGGCAGCTGCGCGGCACGCGCGAGTTCGCTCAACGTCAACACGCGGTCCTTGTGGTTGAACGCGTGCAGAAGATCGAAAGCCTTGGTCAGGATAGATGGCGGCTCGACCGTTGAGGGCTCGGTTGGCGTATCGGCGATGATCCGCAACTCCTTCGCGCAGTGCCTGCCCACAGGACACTACTCAGGGGCCTGACGTCTCCCAAGGGGTTCCGACGGGCGGAACTGGGGCGTGCTCGAGAGGCTCCGGTCGGCCTAGTGTCGCCTTGATCCGGCCGCGCCGCGGTGGCCAGATCGGTGCGGAACATCGCGCTGGGAAGCCGTAGCGAAGGGAGTCCGCTGTGTCGAGCGGTCCGAACGACACAGTCCTGGATGTGCACGCGCACTACTTCCCTTCGGACCTGCCGAACTGGGCGGAGCGGACCGGTGATCCGCGCTGGCCGTCGCTCGTACTCGACCAGGAGCGCACGGACCCCCAGACTGGGCGGATCATGCTCGGCGATACACCGTTCCGCGCGGTGCGCGCGCCGCTGTGGGATCTGGACGCGCGCATCGCGGTGCTCGACGCCCATTCCGTCACCCTCCAGGTGGTGTCCCCGACACCGATCATGCTCACGTACTGGGCCGAGCCGAAGCCCGCACTCGACTTCGCCCGAGCCGTCAACGACTCGCTCGCCGCCCACGTGGCCGCCTCGCGTGGCCGCCTCGCCGGCCTGGGCACGGTGCCGCTGCAGGATCCCGTGCTCGCCGAGCGCGAGCTGCGCAGACTCGTGACCGAGCTGGGCCTCGCCGGGGTCGAGATCGGCACCCGCGCGGCCGACCGAGAACTCGACGACCCCGAGCTGGCATCGTTCTTCAGCGCGGCGGCCGAGCTGGACACATCCCTCTTCGTCCACCCGCTGGACGGGGGTGGCAACGCGATCCGGCGCGGCGGGCAGCCGTACGACTTCGGCCTCGGAATGCTCACTGATACCGCGATGGCCGCCACCGCACTGGTCTGCGGAGGAGTGCTCGACCGTCACCCGGGGTTGCGGATCGGCCTGGCGCACGGCTGCGGGACCCTCGCCTGGGCCGCGCCACGGCTGAAGCTGGGCACCCGGCTGGGCGAGCGTCCGGAGCTGTACGACACGTTCGATGAGACGATCTCCCGGCTATGGGTCGACACGCTGGTCTTCGACCCCGAGCACCTGCGGCTGCTAGTGCGGCGCTTCGGCGCGGAGCACGTGATGACCGGTACCGACTTCCCCTTCATCCCCGGGCAGCTCGAAGGTGCTCGACGATTTGTCGACTCCGCGGTCGAGATCGGGGCGCTTGATCGGCGGCAGGCCGACGCGATCCTGGCCGACAATGTCCGCACCTTCCTCGGCGCACCGGCTGTCCTGTCCGCCAACAGCGGTAACGGGTAGCGTCCCGAGCGTGAGACCGGACAGCGACAGGAGCGAGCGCGGGACGGCGCGGGACGACAGTGTCATCGTCGTAGGCGCCGGAGTGATCGGTCTTGTTACCGCGCTCGGGCTGGCCCGGGCCGGTGTGCCGGTTCGAGTCCTCGAGAGGGCCAGGACGTATCCGCGCGGCGCTCACGACATGGTCTACCAGTGGTCGGTGCTCGATGGCCTAGCGCGGCTCGGTGTCCTGGAGGATTGCGAGGCGAAGGCCCTCAAAGTAGTGAGCTGGGCGTACCGAGTCCTGCGCACCGGCGAGCGGATCAGGTTCGATCTCGCCACGATCGCCGCGGAGGTCGCGCATCCGGTCAACCTGCACGTCGGACGGGAGACCATGACGGCGGTGCTGCTGGAACATCTCCGCCGGTACCCGGGTGCGCAGATCGAGTGGGGTACGACGGTCACGCACGTCGCCCAGGACACCGACGGCGTGACGGTGGTCGCCGAGTCCGACGATGGCGATCGCACCTACCGCTCGAACTGGGTCGTCGGGGCGGACGGCGCGCGCAGCATCGTCCGACGTCAGCTGGGCATGGCGTTCGCTGGCATGACCTGGCCGGACCGGTTCGTGGCCACAGATCTCCGATTCGACTTCGGCGAGCTCGGATTCGAGGCCGCCGGCTACCAGATCGATCCCCAGTACGGGGCAGTGGTGGCTAACGTGGACGGCGCCGGCCTCTGGCGCTACATCCATGCCGAGAACCGCACACTGCCCGAGGAGACGATCGGGGACCGGGTTCAGGAGATTCTGCGCGAGGTCCTGCCTCGTGGGGCGGACCCGCGGCTCGAAGGCTCTGTTCCGTATCGGATCCACGAGCGTTCCGCGGAGCGCTTCCGCGTCGGACGTGCGCTGCTCGTCGGCGACGCCGCACATCTGACCAACCCGACCTCGTCGTTCGGGATGAAGAGCGGGCTGTTCGACGCATATGCGCTGATCGAAGCGTTGAGCGCGGTGGTGGTCGACGGGGTGGACGACGAGATCCTGGACCGGTACTCCGAAGCGAGGCACCGCAACTTTTGGGAAGTCACCTTGCCGATGTCGTGCGCGGACAAGGAGTTCGTTTTCCCGTTCGGTGCCGAGGCGGGGCAGGAGGAACAGCTGCAACGATTGCGGCGCCTCGCGGCTGATCCGGTAGCCGCGCGGCAGCATCTGCTCGCGGTTCGCGGCTGTGAAACGCCGTCGCTGCGCGGTGAGGCGCGGTCCGGGCGTTGATCCCCGGTCCCGGGCTCGGGGTCCGCTGAGCTCGCGGGCGGTCAGGAGTCCGGCGCGCCGGACTCGGTGGCGATCGCCGCAAACAGCGAACGTGGATCGCGGGCCGGCCATTCGCCCCGACCCTTCGTCGTAGGCCGCGACCTCGGTAGGGGTCGGTTCGCACTGGGCAGTGTGGGGAAGCCCCGCTCCGGCTACTCGTCGATCGAGCGACTCTGTTTCCTTTGGTTCTCGGCAGCTTCCCAGATGCGCGTCAGGTGGCTGTCCATCTCGGCGGTGGCGGCCTCGGCATCTCGGCGGCGCAGGGCATCGAGAAAACGCCGCCGGCTCTCCAGGACGGTGTTGGCGTCCATTGGGCCGAATCCGTCGAGCACTGTCGAGAGCATGACGCCCATCAGCGCGCGCACGATTGCGGCTAGGACGGCGTTGCCCGTGGCGGTTGCCAAGATCGTGTGGAACTCGATGTTGACCGCCGCTCGCAGTTTCCATTCGCCTGATTCGGCGAGGCGGGTGGCCTCGTCGACATTTTCCTGCAGACGCGCGAGTAGCTGGTCGTCTGCTCGTTCGCACGCGAGGCGGATGACCGCGGCTTCGACTTCGCGGCGGGCTTCGGTCAGATCGGTCAGCGTGAAGCCGGACAGCTCGAGCATCTCGGCCATCGCCGTTGCCACCTTGGCCGGGTTCGCTCCGGCAAGGAAGGCGCCACCGGTCGCGCCGCGTCGCAGCTCGATCAGCCCGGTGATCTCCAGCATGCGCAGCGCCTCGCGAACCGTGTTCCGGCCGACGCCGAACTGCTCGGCCATGTCTCGTTCGGCGGGCAGCCGGTCTCCCGGGCGAAGGGTGCCGTTGCGCCATTTCTCGCGGATCTGCTCAATGATTTCGTCGAGGGCGCGGCGGGGCCGAGCGGTGCGAAAGACTGGGGCGGCCATGGCGTCGCTCCATATGTAGGTTCGTTCGAGCCAGCCTAGCGACCGGGCATGACGTAGCTGTCCAGGACCGTCGGAGCGGCTGGGCATCTGGAATCCGGGGTCTCCAGGTATCGGGCTTGGCTCATCCGAGCAGCTAGAGGTGGGCCGCGGTTGGCATGACGGATCTCCGCCCGGTAGCGGCTCGAGCGGCTGGCAGCACGTCTTCGGCCACCCGCCGCCGTACGTCGTCCGGGTCGTGCCCGAAGCCGGGCCCGAGGCAGACGAACCGGTCGATCCCAAGTGCGGCTAAACCCGCGAGCCGGCTCGCGCACTCCTCGGCCGGTCCGACGATGGCGAAGCGGTCGATGAAGTCCTCGGTGAGGTGGGCCGACTGTGGTGAGCCGTCTCGCATGTGCCCGCGCATCGTGTAGCTGTCGTGCAGTGACTGGTAGATGGAACTGTCGTTGCCGGTCAGCGCCGCTCCGCTCCTGCCGTGCATCGCGGTGAATCGGGCGAATGAGGCCACGATGCCCGAGGCTAACCGCCGTGCTCGGTAGCGGTCCGCGTCGGGGATCACGATCACGTAGGCACCGATCGAGAAGGGCAGCTCGCCCAGACCGGCCTCGGCCCGCGCGGCGCGTACGGCGTCGATGGCTGTGGTCAGCCGACTCGGTTCAGCGCCGACGGCGAGCAGTACCCCGTCGCCGATCCGGGCCGCCAACCTGATCATGCGCGGGCCGGTTGTCGCGATTGTCACGGGGACCTTTGGCAGGTCCTTCGGCAGCCAGGCAAGCCGGCTCGTCTCTGGGTAGTCGACCATCCCGAGCGCCGTGACGGCCGGGATCGCTCCGCCCGCCCCGTCGAGCTGCAGATCGTGTGGCACCGACTCACCCCGCAGGTACGCCTGCAGCCGGGTGACATAGCGCTCGAACCACGGTACGGGGACCGGCGCCATCCCCAGGTGCGCCTGCCCGGAGTCGCCCCGCCCCAGGCCGATGACGAACCGGCCGGCCGAGACGTCCTGTACCACGGCCGCGGCGTTGGCCATCGCGATCGCGATGCGCGGTGCGGGAATGGTGACGCCGGTGCCCAGGCGGATGGTGGACGTTTCCCGTGCCGCCAGTGCCAGGTCGATGTAGGGGTCCGGGCTGGCTTTGGGGGACTCGGGCGCGAGCACCCCGTCCCATCCCTGCTCTTCGGCGGCGACGGCGCGGTTGACGAAGTCACGGGTCAGGCCAAGCGCGGGGGTCCAGAAAGTAGGGGTCGTCACGTTGGTCTCCTGAGGCTCGGAGGTCATCGGCGGGGCAGGCCCAGACCACGCTGGGCGATCAAGGTGCGTTGGATCTCGTTCGTGCCGAGGCTGATCACCCACATCAGGGAGTGGCGCAGGCGCAGCTCGAAGCGGCCGTCGGCGAGGGCGCCGGGAGTGCCGGCGGACAGGGTTGCCGCCGGCCCGAGCAGGTCGAGGACGGCCTCCCCGAAGCGCTCGTGCAGCTCGCTCGCGAAGACCTTCGTCATAGCCGCCTCGTGGAGTGGACTCACCCCGCCCTCGGCGATCAGCGCGCACGAGGTCATGAGTTGGCGGGCCACCTCCAGATCGGTGGCTAGCTGCCCGACGGCGTCCCGCACCACCGGGTCGGTCACGCGCGCGGCGTCCCCGGCGCGAAGCTCTTCGCACAGCAGCTCGAATAGCCGGACCAGGGAGAGCACGATCTGCCCGCCGCCCACCACGCCGCGTTCGGTACCCAACGCACTGGTCAGCACCCGCCAGCCGTCGCTCTCTGGGCCGAGGCGCGCCGACACCGGGACGCGGACACCGTCGAAGAAGATGTTGGCGAAGCTGCTGTCGTACATCGTGTCGATGATGCGCTTGGTGATGCCAGGGGCATCGGAGGGCACCATGAACACCGAGATGCCGGCGTGCTTGGGGTGGGCGTCCGGATCGGTTCTGGCGGCGACGAGCAGGTACTCCCCGTAGTAGGTGGTGGTCCAGATCTTCTGCCCGTCGATGACATACTCGTCGCCGTCCCGGACCGCCCGGGCGCGCAGGGAGGCGAGGTCGGAGCCCGAGTCCGGTTCGGAGTAGGAGATCCCGTGCAGCGCCTCGCCGGCCAGGATCTCGGGCAGGAAGCGTTGCCGCTGCTCGGGCGTGCCGTGCGCCATGATCATCGCCGAGTGCACCGGCGAGCCCGCCCTCGGGGCGTCGTAGCGTTCCATGACCTGCAGGTAGGCCAGGTTTTCCCTGGGGCTACGGGCTTGTCCGCCGTACTCCTCGGGCCAGGACAGCCCGATCCAGCCGGTTTCGCCGATCAGCCGGGCGAACTCGTGGTCGTAGTCGTGGCCGAACTCGTGGCGCCGTCGGCGAGAGGCGGCCCGTTCCTCGGGAGTCCAGTGCGCGCGCAGCCAGCTCTCGACGTCGTTGCGGAACGCGTTGCCGAGCTCACCGAGGTCGATGTCCGGGACGAGGCCCCCTTCGTCCAAGTAGTGTGCGGCCAGCTCCTCGCGAGCCGCCCGTGCCCCGCCAAGCCGTGTCACGTCCACATGGACCCGCTTGAAATGCCGAGGGGCCTCGTGCTCCTCGGCATAGCCGATGGCACCGAACATGTGGTGGTTCTCCAGAGAGACGCGGCGCAGCGCGGTCGCGGCGAAGGCGAACGCCGCCGCTGCCGTCAGGTGCGCGTCGGGCTGTTTCCGATCGACGTTGCCGGCGGCCTGGCGGATCAGCAACCCACACCCGTCCACCGCGATGAGACTGTTGGCGAGCTTGTGCTGGACAGCCTGGAAAGCGCCGACGGGCCGGCCGAACTGCTGGCGTTGGGTGACGTACTCGCACGCCATCTCGAAGGTCCGGGCAGTCTCACCGTGGGCGCGGGCCGCCAGGCCGACGCGCGCGACCTGGAGTAGGTCGCGCCACGCAATGTCGGGTAGCGCGATGGCGGTGTACGGGGCAGCGTCGAGGCCGACCCGGGACAGGCCGGCCGCGCCCAGGACCCGCACCTGCTCGACCGTCACCCCGGTCGCGTCGAGCTCGACCACCGCCAGCGTGTTTCGGTCGGGCAGCGGGACCAGGAGGTGACTGGCTATCTCGGTGGCCTCCAAGAGGTCGAGTACCCCGGTCAAGCGTTCGTCCTGGACAGCCATGCCGGTCGGCCCGGTGAGGCCATCGAGCGCGAGGACCGGGACCGCTTGGCCGCCGCTGATCCGGGCGCCGAGGGTGCCGTCGGTATGTGGGCCGACCGCGAGGTGGAAGGCCGCCGCGGCCAGCGCGGGCGCGAGGCAGGCCGCCCGGCCCAGCTCCTCCAGCACGACGACGACCTCTCGCAGGCCACCGGCGTCAGGTGCGCTGCCGATCGACGCCGCGCCTTGCGCGCACAGCGCGGCCCACACCGCACGCAGGCACTCCGGGTCGCGGACGACACGCTCGTAGTCCTCGGCGGGCCACAGGTCGGTGAGCAGCGCGCGAACCGCGTCCCGCAGCAGCGCGCGGTCGGCGTCCGTGGTCTGGTCAACGGCGCTGGGCGTGCTGCCGCCGGCACCGTTCCCGGAAGTGCGGCGGACGCTGTGGTCGAGGGTCATGGGATCTCCCGGTAGGTGTCGCGGACGGGATCGACGAGGAGCACCATCGCCAGGCCGCCGAGCGCGCTGAGCACGCCCCACAGCATGAACGCCCGGGTGAAGCCGTCCACGGCGTTGGCCGCCGAGGTCACCAGGACTCCGGTGACGAACGGGGCGACGATGCCCGCGGTGCTCTGTATCGCGAAGTACGTGCCAAGCACACCGGCGCGTTGCCCGGGCGGGGCAATCGCTCCGATCACGGTGTAGGTCACCGGCCCGGCGAAATTGATCAGGCCGTACCCGGCCACTACGAGGGCCACCGCCAAGGCGGGCGCTCCCACCGCCGACAGGGCGACGAACGCGGCACCCCCGAGGATGGTCGCCAGCCCCGGCCCGACCCCGCGCAGAGCCCGGTCCCACCGCCGCGCCCGGCCGCTGCCCAGCAGCCGGTCCACCAGCCACGAGCCGACGCCCATGCAGCCGAGCGAGGCAACGCTGGGCAGGCCGTACAGCAGCCCGGCGGACAGTTGCGAGTAGCCCAGCCCTTGCTGCAGGTAGGCGGGCAGCCAGAGCAGCACGACGACGACCAACCCGTACGAGGCGTACAGGCCGATCAGGCCGCCGAGGAAGGAGCGGTTGAGCAGTACGCGGCGCAGCGGCACCCGCCCGACGGCCGCGTCCGTGCTGATGGCAGCGTCCGTGCTGATGGCAGGGTCCGTGGCGGCGGCGATCGGCCTCGCCGCGACCGGATCCGGTGCCGGCGCGGTCGCCGCGTAGGGCCCCAGGCGGCCGAGCAACAGCCACAACACGCACCACACCGCGCCGGCGACGGCCAGCGCGAGGAAACCGGCTCGCCAGCCGAAGCTGACGATGACCAGGGTCAGCAGCGGCGCCGCGACGAACTTGGCGATCGAGGGTCCCCCGGCGACCAGCGCGGTCGGCAGCGCCCGACGCTCGGGCGGGAACCAGCTGAACACCGTGTGGGTCGCCACCCCGGTCGTCGGCCCTTCCGCCGCGCCGAGCACGATCCGGCTGCTCAGCAGCACGCCGAACCCGGCCACGGCGACCATCGGCACCTGGGTCAGCGACCACACCAGGGCCATGGCGGCCAGTACCCAGCGCGGTGAGATCCGGTTGGCCAGCAGCCCGACGAGAATCGAGCTGATCCCGAAGAGAACGTAGAACGCGCTGCCGAGCAGCCCGAACTGCGTTGGCGTGATGTGCAGGTCGTGCATCAGCGGGGTGGCGGCCACCGCGAGCACAGTCCGGTCCGCATAGCCGATCACGGTGAACAACACCAGCAGCACCGCGACGGTCCACGCCGTCAGCTTCGTGCGTGGACCTGGCCGGGGGAGTCCTCGTTGCTGGGACTGCGTCCGGTCGCTCGCGACGGCCATGTCTTCGGTGCTCATCGAGCAGCGCCGGTCGCGCCCGCCGCCCGCCACGCCGCGACCTCGGCCGGAGAGGCGCCCAGGTGCTCGCGCAGCACCGCGTCGAAGTCCGCGCCTGCCTCCGCGACCCTGCCGCGCGCCTCGACCCGCGCGGTTGACGACTGCCAGGGCGGGTTGGGCACGCGGAAGGTGCCGCCGCCGTCGGCCACCTCGGTGAGGCTGCCGCGATGCTCGAGCTGAGGGTCGTTCAGCACCTCGGCGATGTCGCGGTACCGCGAGCACGGGACACCGGCCGCGAGCAGGGTCTCCTCGCACTCGGCCGAGCTGCGGCCCCCGGTCCAAGCCGCGATCAGGTCGGTGAGCAGGTCCCAGTTCCGCTCCCGTGCCTCGTGGGTAGCCAGCCGGGGGTCCTCGTGCCATTCGGGATGACCGATCGCGAGACACAACTGCTCGAAGATGCGCTGGCTGAGCGGAACGACCATGACGAACCCGTCGGAGGTGCGCACCGGCGAGTAGACGGGGCGGCCGCGCCCGATCGGGAACTGTGCGGCTTGCGTCTCGTAGACCTGCAGGGTGAGCATTGCGTCGAGCATTGACACGTCGATCCGCTGGCCCCTGCCGGTGCGCTCGCGCTGCAACAGCGCGGTCTGCACGGCGCCGAAGGCGTACACACCGGCAAGCACGTCCGCGATGAACAACCCGGTCCTCGGTGGCACCACCGCCCCGGGTTGGTAGCCCATGGTCGCCAGGTCGAACCCGCTGGCCGCGTGCACAACCGGTGCGTAGGCAGGCTTCGCCGCCGACGGCCCGGTCTGGCCGAAGCCTGAGATCGAGCAGTAGATGAGCCTGGGGTTCGCGGCGGCGAGCGCCGCGTGACCGAGTCCGAGCCGCTCGGTGACGCCCGGTCGGTAGTTCTCCACGAACACGTCCGCGCTGGCCGCGAGCTCGGCGACGAGCTTCGCTCCGGCGGGTGCCTTGAGGTCGACGACAATGCTGCGCTTGCCGCAGTTCAGGGCCCCGAAGTAGGAGCTGTGCCCGGACCGGACCGGCGGACGGGTCCGCATGCGGTCGCCGCCGGGCGGCTCAACCTTGACGACCTCGGCGCCCAGGTCGGCGAGCATGCGGGTGGTGAACGGCCCGGACATCACGGAGGTGAGGTCCAGCACCCGGACACCCGCGAGCACGTCGGTCCGCTCGCTGTCCACCGGTCAGCGCCCGGTGAAGATCGGCCGGCGCTTCTCGATGAAGGCCCGGACGGCCTCCCGGTGATCCTCGGTGTGGAAGGTCGCCATCTCCAGCGCCATCGAGGTGTCGAAGATCAGAGTCAGCTGCTGCTTGAGTGCCTTGTTCACCGACAGTTTGGTCCAGCGGATCGCCCAGGTGGCACCGTCGGCCAGCTCCCGTGCGATGGCGGTGGCCTCGTCCAGCACGCGGTCCGCCGGGACAGCGTGGTTCACCAGACCGATCCGCTCGGCCTCCGTCCCGTCGAGCAGGGTGCCGCGCATCAGCATTTCCTTGGCCCGGGACGGGCCGACCAGCAAGGGCCAGATCGCCGCTCCGCCGTCACCCGCGACCAGCCCGACCTTGACGTGCGGGTCGCCGATCTTCGCTGTCGTCGAGGCGACCGTTACGTCGGTCAGCAGCGCGATCGTCGCGCCGAGACCGATGGCGTGCCCGTTGATCGCGCAGACGACCGGTTTGTCCAGATCGAGCAGGTTGTACGCGATCCGTCGCGCGGGCGCCGGGTCGAGCATGGCGCGGTCCCCGAGGACATCGCCGGCGGGCCGGTCGGCCATGCCCTTCACATCCCCGCCGACGGTGAAGGTGTCGCCGGCGCCGGTGAGCAGGACGGCGAACACCTCGTCGTCCTCGGCGAGGTCGACCCAGATCCGGGCGAGCTCGACGTGCATCTGGTGGTCGATCGCGTTGCGCTTCTCCGGCCGGTTGAGCCAGACCGTGGCCAGGCGGTCCTTTACCTCGATCCGCAGCCGCTGGTAGTGGTCGTACCCGCCCATCGACAGTCCTCCGCTCAGACGTCTTCGCTGACACCTCGCGCGGACGCCGACCCTGGGCGCCGCGCCAGGGGCCGGCAGCCGGGTCGTTCCGCTCAATGGTGGAACCATAGAACCTTTGGTGGGCGACCTCCAGAGCTAGCCGGCAGGTGACCCGTTATTCCCTCTTTTGGATGCATACGTCTAGGAAAGTGTCATAGTTTCGCGCGGAGTATCAACCTTCGCGTCGACGGCCTGGTTTCATCGCATGACGGCGGGCAGCACGGTGCAGGAGGTGAGTGCAGTCGTAGTGCCTTCGGTCGACCGGGCGGTGCTGAGCGGTTCGTGCCTGCGCGTGGAAATGAACTCCGCGGCGTAGAGTCGGCCAGCCGCTGCCCAGCCGGTCGGCGATCCGATGGAAGAACTGTGATTTGGCCACCGACCGGCTGGCCAGCAGCACCGCCCTCAGTCCGGAGCGTTGCTGGGCCTGCGCCCAGACTCCCTCGGCGGCATCCGCGCCCAGGGCGACCTCCTTCAGGACTGGGTACTTCCAAGAGACCATCTTCACTCGAGACCTCACAAGCGCCTTCGCCAGCTGATGTGATCCTGACACATCAAAATCATGTGCAGCAACGGAAGCGTCACATAAATCTTGATTGCGCGGAGTGTGCGCCCTCGGGGGAAGGCGAGTCACCGAGGTAAGATCGCTGGATCATGAGCCTTGGCGAGAGCACTCAGGTTGAGCCCGCCCTAACAGCGCCGAACGCCGGCATGCACTTCAACAGCGCCAAGTCGGCGTTGTTCAGCGCGCTCAGCACGCTCGTCTTTCCCGACCCTCAGTTGGTGCCTACCTCGGCGTTCGTCTACCTGCTCGGCTTGCTCGGGTTCGAGGAACGCGCTGCTCGTCAAGCGGTGCGGCGAGCCGCCGATGCCGGCTGGATCGAGGCGCAGCGGTCGGGGCGGCGCTCACTGTGGCAGTTGTCGTCGAGCGGCGTAGAGATGATGAACGACGGCGCCGCCCATCGGCGGCGGCTCTTCGAGGGGCACCGACTGTGGGACGGCCAGGTCCTGCTGTTGAACGTCGCGGTCCCGGAGTCGGACCGCGGGCTGCGCTGGACCCTCAAGACTCGGCTGGCCTGGGTCGGGTTCGCACAGGTCTCACCGGGCGCCTGGATGAGCACTCGCCTGTCCGATGAATCCCAAGCCGCCGCTCTGCTCGGTCAACTGGGGTTGCACGGCATCTCGTACGTGGCCAGGGCTGGCGGAATCGGTGACCTGCGTGACGTGGTGAGCAAAGCGTGGGATCTTGTCGGGCTGGCCGCCCGGTACCAGCAGCTGCTGGACGACTTTGCTGGCGCCGGCGACGAGGTCGGGGACGACAGCATCACCATGCGGGTACAGCTCGTCCATCGATACCGTCGGTTCCTGGGCGATGACCCCACACTGCCCATTGAGCTGTTGCCGGGGGACTGGGTGGGTCAGCGGATGGCTCATCGCTATCTCGAGCTGATGCGACAGTGGCACGATCCGGTGCGCAGTCGATGGCAGGAGATTCTTGACGGCAAGTGCTAGTCGGGCCGTTATCGGAATTGGCCGAGCGCAGCTGGTCGGTGCAGATCGGGGAGTATTTCTCGGGACAGATCACCTTCGTCCCGGTTAAGGATCTTGAGCAGTGTCGATCTGTGCCTAGCGGTTGGTGGTGGCTAGACCCTGTGGGGTGTTGCGCTCGCCCGCGGTCACGCCGTGCGGCGCGGCGGCGTCGATTGCGGACAGGTCGGCGGCGGTGAGCGTGATGTGGGCCGCCGCCGCGTTGACCTCCAGCCAGCGGCGCCGCTTCGTGCCGGGGATGGGGACGGTGTCCTGCGCGATGACCC
>Ga0137415_10001197_pt1 | contig 25754 bp, 22 predicted proteins | sample CZODoug3_1_1_16f_FD_183082 | JGI IMG/M metagenome (GOLD analysis project Ga0137415, IMG submission 183082) | Vadose zone soil fungal communities from Angelo Coast Range Reserve, California, USA - CZODoug3_1_1_16fungal (Hybrid Assembly) | ecosystem: Environmental > Terrestrial > Soil > Vadose...
AGTGCCGAGGGTGCGCCGGCCGATCGCGACCGCATCGCCTTCCTGGCAGCCGTAGAGCGCCGGACTGCCGCTCCGGATCAGCGTGATGTGGTTACGGAGGATGCGCTCGTCGAAGCCGTTGTCGACGAGCAGCCCTTCGTGGCGATCGGGCGAGCACCCGGCGAACGTGAATGGTCCGCTGACGACGAAGTCTCGCACGGTGACGTGATCCGCGTTGTTGAAATAGACGAGCGCGAGCGGAAACGTCTCAGCGGTCGGCCACTGAATCGTTGCCCCGAGGGGCGTCAGCGACTCGAGCTTGAGGCCGTCGTAGCTGTGGCCCATGATTCGCACCTGCTCGGTATACGTGCCGGGGCAGACCTTGATCGTGTCGTTCGGCCCAGAAGCGTCGACCGCCGTCTGGATCGACGTGTAGGAAGTGCTCGGGCAGTCGGCGTCGAATTGCGTGTGGTTGTTGACGAACAGCGTTGTCCCGGAGGACGGCGGGTCAGCCGGATCGTCCGTCGTGTCGGCCGGTCCGACGACGGTATCGCCAGTGCCGGCGATCGTCGTGTCTTCGTCGCCGAGCGTCACGTCCGGCGCCGGCAGGAGCGTGGACGTCACTACTTTCGCCGGGTCGACCGTCTAATCAGGGTCCTTCTGCCAGGCCCACGCCTGCCCAGCCCCGAAGCTAACGCCAGCGGAGGCGAGCGCGAGCAGCGCAAGGAGCAGCTTATGGTTCATTTGGATCCCCCCGTGGTTTGGTGCTCACAGCTCAAACTCGGAGTCCTTGGCCAGCGTCCCGGGCGCCCAGCCACACCACGTTTTAGGGCGAACCCCTTACTGCCGGTACCCGGTGATCACCCGAAACGGCTTAGGGGAAATCCCTGAGAGACGAGTCGGTCGAATACCTGACTGGAGGCCGAAGGTCCAGGAGACCATCGGGCAAGCGTCCCGGAGATCCTCGGGCGTCAAGCCCCCCGGTGAGGCCTTGGGATCCGCGGCGGCACCCCAGCTCGGTACGTCCGGCGCTCTACGGAAGCGTGAGCGTGTTCTCGCCGGACGCGTGCTTCGGCGAGACGGCCGCGGGGTCGTGCGGGAAGGCGATGGCGCCGAGAAGCGAGGCTTCCCGCGTCGACCCCGGCGTCCCTTCCGCCCCGCGGTTAGCCTCGGCTCAGGGGACCACGATGACGTCGCCAGGCTGGAGGACCACATCCTCTCGCGTCGGCGTCGAGGAGATCACCTTCTTGTAGTTGAACGGAATCCGCATGGTCGTGGTCCCCTCCTGACGTAGGATCACGATGCGCGAGGGGGAGGCGAACGGGGTCAGCCCGCCGGCAAGCGCGATCAGGTCGAGCACGGTGGCGCGGCTCTTCAGCTCGTACTGGCCGGCCTTCCTCACCTCGCCGAGCACCGAGACCTTGAAGCTATGCACTTCCCGGACGATCACCGACACCTCTGGCCTCGGTATGTAGGCCGTCAGCTTCCCCACCAGGACGTCCCGAAGCTGCATCGGGGTGAGGCCGGCCGCCTGCACGTCGTTGAGAAGCGGGAGCGAGATCTTGCCGTCTGGCCGCACCGGGACGGCGCGACTCATGGCCGTGTTGTTCCACACGGCGATGTCGAGGAGGTCCTCGGGCCCGATCTTGTAGTCGCCGGGCCGTGCCGCTTCCCCGGGCGGCGGTTCCTCAGCCCTGATGGTCGGGGTCGGCGGCGCGGGCGCCGCAGACGGCGGTGCCGGTGGCGCTTCGACCGGCGTCCCAGTCTGCGGCGGTGCGGGCCCGGGCCCTGCCGGTTCGCCGCCGGGGGCGGGCTCCGGCGCGGGCTTGGAAGCGAGCATCGGCTCTGTTGGCGAGGCACCAGGCACGGCCGGCGGGGGGTCCTCCCTCGTCGGTGCGGGCGTCGGCGGTGCCGCCGCGGCCGGTTCCGCTCGCGCTGCCGTGGAGGTCTCAGTCGGGGGCGCGGGTAGAGCGGTCAAGCGCGCGGCGACGGCGGCGGAAGGCTGTGTGCTACCCGGTGAAGGGGTCGCCTGCCGCGCGGGCCCGAAGACGATGCCGCGCACGAGCCGTCGTGCGATCGTCCGCTCCCGCCCCCGCACCTCGATCACGAGGCCTCTGGGCGTCGCGCCCTTGACGGTGCCTTCGACCTTCTCCCCCGTCATCAGCTCGACGACGTCCGCACCTGACGATGGCGACCAGGCGGCCCAGACGACGAGCGCAACCGCCAGAGTCACGAGCGTTCGCTCGGCGGGAACAGTCATGAGCCTCGGATCCCCGTTCGCGGCACGCTAGGCACCGGCAGTCAAGCGGCCCCTGGCCCCGCGAGCAACTCCCTGACTAACGCGCGCAGGCCGTCGAGCCTGAACGGCTTTCGAAGCAAGGGAACCCCGGGGTCGTGGGCAGCCAGGGTCTTTTGGTCGGCGTAGCCCGAGACGTAGAGCACCTTCAGCTCCGGGCGAGTCGCCCGGAGGCGCCGTGCGAGCCCCTGGCCGCCGATGCCAGGGATGATCAGGTCGGTGATCAGGAGGCCGATGGGCCCGGCGTGCTGCTCGGCGATCCTGAGCGCCTCCGGCCCGTCGTGTGCCGCCAGCACGGTGTAGCCGTCCATCTCGAGCGCCGCCTGCTCCAGATACCGAAGGTCCGAGTCGTCCTCGACCAGTAAGACAGTGATCGGTTCGGTCATCCCTACCATCGAGTGTAGGGCGGAAGGGAGCCCGGAGGTCACCTCTTTACTGGTCGCGCGAGGATCGTCCCGCGGCAGGACGCCTCTTGGAGCCCCCAACTACGCTCGACGGGTAGTCTTTCCCCGCGCCTCACCCCAGCGGATCAACGCCCGGCAAGGGGCACGGCGGCGATCGCCGAATACCGGGCGCCGGCCGCTCCAAGCTCGCTCCGCATGAGCCAGACCGTGTCGACGCGGACCCTGCCGAAGGCGAGTGCGGCGCCGTCGGCGAGCGCCGCCTCGAGCCGCGGGTCCGGCCGGGGCGCGCGCACCCGCCCGAGGGTGATGTGGGGCGAGAAGGGCCGCGCCTCGGGTTCGAACCCGACGGGCGCGAGCGCGACCTCCACCCGCTCGGCCAGCGCGCCCACCGCCTCCCGTCCGCCTGAGAGACCAGCCCAGACCACGCGGGCGCGCGCCGCCGTGGGGAACGCCCCGAGGCCGCCCACGGCCAGCTCGAGGGGGCGCGTCTCGGCAGCCAGAGCCTCGAGGGCGCGGGTCACCCGCGGCAGGGTGTCGGCCGGGACCCCGCCGAGGAACCTGAGCGTCAGGTGCAGGTTCTGGGCAGGCACCCAGGCCACGCGGGGGGCCGCGAGGCGGAGGCGCTCGAGTTGGACCCCGAGGACCGTCCGCACGCCCTCGTCAAGCTGGACCGCCACGAACGAGGCCGTGCGGACGGTCCTCGAGGTCCGCACGGCCTCGTCAAGCTGGACCGCCACGAACGCGCGCACTGGGCGCGGGGTCACGCCCGCTCGAGCACCGCCCGCCGCAGCAGGTCGAGGGCCACCTGCGTCGACTGCCACTTCACCGACTCGCGATCGCCCGCGAAGCGGAAGCGCCGGGCCCGAGTCTCGCCGGCGACCGAGAGGCCGACGAACACCGTGCCGACCGGCTTCCCCGGCAAGCCGCCGTCGGGGCCGGCGATCCCGGTGATCGCGAGCCCGCACGGCGTCCCCGCGGCCGCGCAGATGCCACGGGCCATGGCTTCCGCGCACTGGGCGCTCACGGCACCGTGGGCGCGCAGCACGCTCTCGGGCACGCCCAAGAGCGCCTGCTTGGCCCGGTTCGAGTACACGAGCACGCCCTGCTCGAAGTAGGCCGACGACCCCGGGACGTTGGTGATCCGGTGACCGAGCAGCCCGCCCGTGCACGACTCGGCGATCGCGAGGGTGAGCCCCCGATCGAGCAGGAGGGCGCCGACCACCCCCTCGAGCGTGTCGGCGTCCCGCCCGTAGCAGTCGGCGCCGAGCTGGAGGGCGATCTCGGCCTCGGCGCGGGCGAGCGTCTCCCGCGCCAGCATGGGGGTCGCCTCCCGCGCACGGATCCGGACCCACACCTCGTCGTCCACGGGCAGGCAGCTGACGGCGGCCTCCCCGTCGCGCGGCAGGAACGACGCGAGTCGCTCCTCGACTTCCGCCGCGGTCACGCCGACCGTACGGAGCGTGCGGACCAGGACCGCCTCCTTCCCGGCCAGCCGGCCGTGCGCGTAGGGCAGGAGGTGACGCTCCAGGAGCTCGCCGAGCGCGGCCTCTCCCGCGGGCAGGACGGCCACGCCGGCGGTGGCGGTCTCGAGCAGCCAGGCCGGCTCGCCCGACGGGACGATCCAAGGCGTGGCGCCCTGCGGGAGGAGAGCGAGGCGCTCCGCGCGCCGGGGCATCGGCCGGTCGCGCTTCTGGAAGGCGGCTTCGATCGCGGTGAGGAGGCGCTCGTTCAGGACGAGCCGGGTCCCGCTCAGGCGCGCGAGCGCGCGCCGCACGATCTCGCCGGCGGCGCCGCCGGCTCCAGCCAGCACGACGACCAGCGCGTAGGCGTCGAGCGCGTGCCGGAGCGCCGCTTCGACCGCCGCCTCGTCCTCGTCGACGGCCTGGCGGGAGGCGACGGGGAGCCCGGCCGCGATGAGGGCCACCGCGACCCGCCCGCCGGCCCGATCGGCGCTGACGAGCGGCGCGGCGCCGACCGTCAGCACGAGTGCCGCGATCATGCGGGAAAGCCCAGCCAGGCCCGCATCCCGACGAGGAGCGCGAGGGCGTAGGCGCCGGCGATCAGGTCATCCCCCATGACGCCGAAGCCGCCGGGCAGCGACTGGGCCCGGTCGGCGGGAAAGGGCTTGACGACATCGAAGAGGCGGAACAGCAGGAACGCGCCGAGCAGCACGGCGGGCGTCAGCGGGAGCACGAGCACGGAGAGGATCATTCCCGCTACCTCGTCGATGACGATGCGCCCCGGGTCCTTCTCGCCGACCAGGCGCTCGACGCGTCCCGACGCCGCGACGCCGGCGACCGTCACGATCGCACAGGCCAGGCCGCGGCCGAGCGGCGAGACGGGGACGAGCCAGAGCAGGAGCGCCGTCACCGCGCTCCCGACGGTGCCGGGCGCGATCGGGGCGAACCCGGCGCCGGCGGCGGTAGCGACGATCGTGGCCAGGTGATCGAGGAGGCGGGAGATCAGCGGCTCGCTTCGCCGACGAGCTCGTAGCCTTCGACGTCGGTGATGCGCACCCGCTCGAACCGCGCCGGCGCGAGCCCTCCCCCGCGCAGGTAGACGACCCCGTCGATCTCCGGCGCCTGGCCCGCCAGGCGCCCCTCCCACTCGAAGGCGGGGTCTTGGCTCGGCCCGTCGACCAGCACCTCCTGGACGGTCCCCCGGAGCGATTGCAGGGCGTCGAAGGCGATCCGATCCTGGGCCGTCTGGACGATCGCCGCGCGCTCCTCGGCCTGCTCGCGGGGCACCTGATCGGGCAGCGCGAGCGCGGGGGTCCCCTCCTCGGGTGAGTAGGTGAAGACGCCGAGCCGCTCGAAGCGCATCTCCTCGACGAAGTCGAGGAGCGCCTGGAAGGCGGCCTCGGTCTCGCCGGGGAAGCCGACCATGACGGTCGTGCGGAGGGTGAGGCGGGGGATCGCCGCGCGGAAGGCCCGGATCACCTCCCGCATCCGGCGCGCCGTGACAGCGCGCCGCATCGCGCGGAGGATCCCGTCGTCGGCGTGCTGGACCGGCATGTCGAGGTACGGCACGATGCGGGCCCGCGCGAGCTTGTCGATCAGGCGGTCGTTCACGTGGGCGGGATGCAGGTACATCGGGCGGATCCAGGGCATCGGCGTCCCGCCAAGCGCCAGCAGGAGGTCGCCCACGTCACCCTCGCCGTGGCGGTCCTTGCCCCAGGCGAGGGTGTCCTGCGAGACGAGGATCGCCTCCTGCACGCCCCGGCGGGCGAGCCCCGCGACCTCGGCGACGATATCGCCGAGCGGGCGGCTCCGATGCCGGCCCCGGAACTGGGGGATCGCACAGAACGTGCACCCCATGTCGCAGCCCTCGGCGATCTTCACGTAGGCGTACGGCACGCGCGCCTCGAGGAGCCGCGGCGTCGTGGCATCGTAGAGGTAGCCCGGCGGAGCCGACGTCGCCCAGTCGTGTCGGCCCGCGGCCTGGCCGACCAGGTCGACGATCCGGTCGAGCTCGGAGGTGCCGAGGATCGCGTCCACTTCCGGCAGCTCGGTCAGGATCTCCGCGCCGTAGCGCTGGGTCAGACAGCCCGTGACGATCAGCGACCGGCAGCGGCCGCGCCCCTTCAGCTGGGCGAGCTCGAGGATCGCGTTCACCGATTCTTGGCGGGCGCGGTCGATGAAGGCGCACGTGTTGACGATCACGCACTCGGCGTCCTCGGCGCGCTCGGCGAGCGGGAACCCGGCCGCGGCCAGCATGCCGAGCATGAGCTCCGAGTCGACCTGGTTCTTCGGGCAGCCGAGGGTGGTCAGGTGCACGCGCATGACGGTGACCAATTATAAGCGCGGGCTCTCGCGAGGAGGGCGCCATCTGGGCCATCGCCGAGGGCGCCCCTCTGACGGCGGGCTGGCCGGTTCGGATCCCCGCGACGGTCGATGGGGCCCGGGCCGGCGTCCACGCGCCGGCGCGGCGGGGGGGGCGGGACTCACCCGCGGCGGGAGCGGGTCCCGAGGTGTCGGAGCGTCGCCGGGACGGTATGGCGATCGCCGCGGTTCGTGCCCGGCCCGGGGCCCTGGCTAGTCGAGGTGCAGCTCGCCTCGCCGCGCGGCCGCCTGGGCCTTTTTGTAGACCTCCTGCTTGAGCTCCTCCCAGGGCTGTGCGGGCACCGCGGTCCCCGGGTGGAAGGCCTGACCGCACGTGAGGCACTGGTTTCCGCTTTCCATGGACGCCTTGGCATCCTCCTTACACTGCGGGCAGATGGGGCTCCGAATGGCCGAGTTGAGGAGGGCGGGGGAGATCTCGTCCCCGCTGAGATACTCGTACGCGCCCCAGAATTCCGGACCCAGGACCCACTCGATACCCCTCCAGAGAAAGGTCGGCGGCCGGCGTCGCCTCTCTTTTCCGTCGGTGCCCGCGGGATCTCCGGCAGACGGCTTCGCCCCCGCGAAGTCCCCTTCGGTCTGCCAGTCCGCGCCCGACATGTCGACGGCGCACCCCGCGGTCTCGAGTCGTCGCGCGAGCTCTTGGCGCGAGCGCGCATCGTCGAGAAACCGCACGATGTGGCGGCCCGCGATGTCGCTGAAGGGGCGCACGGACTCCAGCCCGACCAGGATCGTGCGCGACGGCGCCCGCGCGAACGCCATCCCCGCCTCGAAGATCACGTTCATTCTCGGCTGGGGCGTCAGACGCTTTTCCGCGACGGAGTCGTCCGCCTGCAGGAAGGGATCGCGGAGTCTGGCTTCGTCGTCGCCCGAGAGGATGACGACGACCGCTTGCGCGGTCTCGAAGAGGCGGTCGAGGACCGCGCCGATGTACGGCGCCCCTTCGTGGGCCAACCGGATCGCCTGAGTCCATTCGATCGGTTCGAGCCGGAGGGCGCGCAGGAAGGCAAACATGGCGCGCCGGGCCGCCTCGTTTCGGCCGTAGATGACGAGCACCCGCTGCGGATGCGTCGGGGCGGACGGCTGACCGCTTCCCTCGGTGTGGGGAGCGACCGCACCAGCGGTTCCGACGACCTGCAGGAGCTCGAGGCAATAGTCGATGTCGTGCAACAGCTGCCGGAGCTTCACCATCTCGACCGAACCCCGCCCCTCGTGCTCGGCGGTTCGGCCCGTCGGATCGTCGCGAACCGGCAGATCTTCGAAGAGCGAGGGGAGGACGGCCTTGAGCGCGTCGCGGACCGTGGCATAGCGCTGGAACAAGTCGAGAACGTACAGGGGGTCGAAGTGGCGGGCCTGGGTGGCCACGTGCTCGACCACGTTTTTGCGAATCGCTCGGAGCTTCGCGATGACCTCGTGCCGTTCCACGCCTGGTGCGCCTCACTTGGTGCCGTCACAACCCACGCTCGCCCGCGCGGGAGGACCGCGAATTCGACCGGCCGGCCTCGGCCCCCGTGCGCACCGGGCCTGCCCTGCCCGGGTCGCGGCACGTCCGGACCAGAACAGGGCAGAACGTCCGGCCGTTCACGGCCACGGTTGGCCACCTTCGGGGAGGGCCTCACACTGCGGAGAACTTCCGGAAGCGCTTCGTCTGCGGTCGCGAGGTCTGCCTCGACGGCGGGGACGTCCCCCGCGTCAGGGGACGGCGTTGGCCTTACTGCCTCGGGCGTTCGCCTCCCATCGGGATCTGTCTGACCTCATTCATGTTCCGTGCGAGCCCCCGGGGACCGCTCGCAGAGTAATCCCACACGGTCGTGCATCAGGCGTGCCCGGGCTCAGAGGGCAATATTGCCGGCCCCTTAGCCCGGCCTCGCCCGCCGCCCGGTGTCAGAATTCTGGAGGTCGAGTGTTCTCGGGCTTGCCCCCGCCGAGGGGCACGGGTGAGAGCGGGCGGGCTCAGGCGTTTCGGAAGTTGGCGAACTGGAGTGCGACGCCGAGGTCCCGGTCCCGGAGCAGCGCGATGACGGCCTGGAGATCGTCGCGGTTCTTGCCTGACACGCGGACCTGGTCAGCCTGGATGGCGGCCTGGACCTTGAGCTTTGCATCCTTGATGAGCCGCACGATCTCCTTGGCCTTGTCCTGGGGGATCCCCTGCTGGAGCGCGATCTTCTGGCGGAGGGTGCCGCCGGCGGCCGACTCCACCGTGCCGAAGCCGAGCGCCTTGAGCGGCACCCCGCGCTTGTGGAGCCGCGACTGGAGGATGTCGACGACAGCCCGGAGCTTCATGTCGTCAGGGGCGTGGACCGTGATGTCGGTCTTCTCGAGCGTGACCTCGCTCTTCGTCCCCTTGAGGTCGTAGCGCGTCTCGATCTCGCGCCGCGCCTGGTCCAGCGCGTTGGCCACCTCCTGCAGGTCGATCTTGCAGACGATGTCGAACGAGTTCTCGGCGGCCACGGTGCGATCCTAGCGCGCGTCCAGGGGGACCGTCGCGACGCCCGGGGGCGGCACGAAGGCGAACAGCCGGTCGGGCAGGCCCCCGTTCTCGACGATTCGCGTGAACCGCATCGTCACCGTGTTCTCGAACTGATCGTAGAGCACCGCGCTCCGGACGAGGTACTCGCGCGGATCGACCTCCAGCACGAGCCGGATCAGGCTCGGCTGGGGCCGGCGCGGACGCAAGTCGAGCACCCAATTGCCGGCGTCGTTCGTCTTCCGGGCGGGGTTGAGGAAGCGCACGGTGAAGTGCTCGCGGAGCCGGCCGAGCCCGGCGAGGAAGCTCCCCGCGGGACCGGCCAGGGCCCGCGGCGCCTCGCCGACGTTCACCTGGTTGAGCTCGGGCGTGTAGATCCAGAGCGACTTGCCGTCGGACACGATCTGCTGAGGGGTCGGCGCCGTGTACTCCCAGCGCATCTTTCCCCCTTTCTTCAGGTAGACGACCCCCTCGGCGGGGATCGTCCGGTTCAGGCTCTTGTTGAACGCGGTCTGGGCGAACGACGCCCGGAGATCCTCGAGCGCGGTGTATCGCTCCTCGACGCGCCCGATGACCTCGTCGAGGGTTCCGTCCGCCGCGGACACCGCGGGATGCCCGAGGAGGGCCGCGGCCAGCAGCACGGCGAGCATGCTCACTTCCCCCGCTTGGCGAGATACTCCGGTCCGGCCAGGACCTCGCGCGGCTTGGCGCCGTCGCCCGGCCCGATGATCCGGTCCTGCTCCATCATATCGATGAATCGGGCCGCCTTGGGATATCCGAGGCGGAGGCGACGTTGCAGGAAAGAAATCGACGCCTGCCGCTGGCCGATCACGAGCTGGACCGCGTCCCAGTAGACCTCGTCGCGCTCGGCGGCGCTTCCCTCACCGTGCGGGCCGCCGTCGGCCGGGAGGGTGACCTCCTCGTACACCGCGGTGCCCTGGGTGCGGAGGAAGTCGCAGATCGCCTTGACCTCGTCGTCGGCGACCCAGGAGCCGTGCACGCGGAGCTGCCGCGCGGCGCCCGGCGGCACGAAGATCATATCGCCCCGGCCCAGGAGTTGCTCGGCGCCGTTGCCGTCGAGCACCGTCCGCGAGTCGACCTTCGAGGCCACCTGGAAGGCGATGCGCGTCGGGAAGTTGGCCTTAATGAGCCCGGTCACGACGTCCACCGACGGCCGCTGGGTGGCGACGATCAGGTGGATCCCGACGGCGCGGGCGATCTGCGCGAGCCTGACGAGCGCGGTCTGCACCTCGCCCGCCGAGGCCATCATCAGGTCGGCCAGCTCGTCGACCACGACGACCCAGTACGGGAGCCTCTCGGCGGGCGGCGCCACCCGGTTGAAGCCGTCGATGTTGCGCACCTGCCGGCCTTGGAGGAGCTTGTACCGCTCGTCCATCTTCCCGACGATCCACCGCAGGCGCGTCGCGGCCTCCCGGGCGTCGGTGACGACCGGCGCCAGCAGGTGCGGGATCCCCTCGTAGACGCCGAGCTCGAGACGCTTGGGGTCGATCATCAGGAAGCGGACGTCGGCGGGCGTCGACTTGTAGAGGACCGAGCAGATCAGCGCGTTGAGCCCGACCGATTTGCCCGAGCCGGTCGCACCGGCGATCAGGAGGTGCGGCATCGCCGCGAGGTCGGACACGACCGCCTGGCCGGTGACGTCCTTGCCCAGCGCCAGCGGCAGGCGGCCCTTGGCCTCGACGAAGTCCCGCGAGACGAGGATCTCCCGGAGGTAGACCATCGAGGGCTCCGGGTTCGGCACCTCGACGGCCACCGTGCCGCGCCCGGGGATCGGCCCGACGATCCGGACGCTCGCGGCCTTGAGCGAGAGGGCGAGGTCGTCGGCCAGGTTCACGACCTGGCTCACCTTGACGCCGGCCGCGGGCTCGAACTCGTAGGAGGTGATGACGGGTCCGGGGCTCACCTGGACGATGCGCCCCTCCACCTCGAAGTCCTGGAGCTTCCGCCGCAGGACCTCGGCGTTGTCCTGGAGGGCCTCCCGCGTCAACCGGAGTTCGGCCGCGGGCGGCGCCTGCAGGAGGCCGACCGGCGGCAGCTGGAAGGACTGGGCGCCGCCGGTGCCGAAGTCGAACGTCTCCTGCCAGGCCAGCCCCTTCTCGACGAGACCGCCGCGGGGCCTGGCCTGCTCCACGACGATCGGCGGCGGCGACGACTGAAATGTGTCCGGCGCGCCCTCGATCGCCAGCTGCGGCGGCGCGGGCCGGACGGGCGCGCGCCGGGCGCCGCGGCGCCACCGCGCGGCCAGGCGGCCGTGGAGGACCCGGGCGAGCGCCGCGTACGGCGTCTGCGTGACGAGCAGGAGTCCGATCGGGAAGGCGACGAGCAGGACGAGCCAGGTCCCAGCCGCTCCGACCGATCGTCCGAGGAACTCGGCGACCGCCCAGCCGACCACCCCGCCGCGGTGGATCCGCGCCTCGACGAGCGTGTCCGAGGCGAGCGCGAGCACCCCGCTCGCGGCGGCCGTCAGCACCGCGGCGCCACCGAGGGCCGACGGGCGCCGCCGTCCGAGCGGTCGCACGAACGCCGAGACGCCGTACAGGGCCAGGAGCACGGGGAGGGCGTAGCCCGCGTCGCCGAGCGCGCCGAAGACGAACCAGCCGACCCACACGCCGACCGGTCCGACCGGGCCCGTCTGGTCCACGGGGGAGAGGCCCGGGTCGAACGCGCCGAGCGCCGTCAGACCGAACGCCGAAAGCGCGAGCGCCAGGATTGCCTTCACCTCCCGCACCCAGCGCCCGGAGGGCCTCGGGGCGCTACGGGCGCGGCGGCCCTGGACCCTAGGGACTTTGTCGAGCGCCTTCGTCTCCGTCGGGGCCATCAGGGTGAGAGCATCGCGCGAGGCGCGGGGCTTTGGAAAGAAAATATCTTGCCGGGTCTCCGCCGGCATGGAAGTGCCACTCTGTCCCACACTCAGGAGCGCCGACGCGTTATCTTTCAGCCAGTTGCGCGTGGCACCGTCTGTGCTTCAAGCTTACAGCTAGTATGGCAATCCTGATCGTCGAAAGTTCGCCGGAGGGCCGAGACCGTCTGACCTCGCTCCTCGGCGCCGAGGGCTACACAGAGGTGGTGACGGCGGAGTCCGCGCGCCACGCCTTCCAGTACCTCGGCCTCGAAGATCCGGCCCAGGCGGCGGGAGACGTCGACCTCATCCTGCTCGACATGGGCATCCCGGACAAGGGCGGCGTCGACGCGTGCGCGCTGATCAGCGAGCGTGACCGGCTCCGCGACGTCCCGATCGTCATGCTGGTCGGCGACACGGAGACGGGCGAGCTCGAGGCCGCGTTCAAGGCCGGGGCCGTCGACTACGTCTCGAAACCACCGAGCCGGGTCGAGCTCCTGGCGCGGGTGCGGGCGGGCCTTCGGATCAAGCGCGAAGTCGATCGCCGCCGGGCGTGCGAGAAGGAGTCGTTCGAGGTGACGCGGTTGCTCGACGCCGCCTACCAGCGGCTGCAGCGGGTCTCCTTCCTCGACGGCCTGACCGAGATCGCCAACCGCCGCCGCTTCGACGAGTTCATCGACCACGAGTGGCGGCGCGCGCTCCGGAGCTCGAGCCCGCTGTCGATGATCATGATCGACATCGACTTCTTCAAGGCCTTCAACGACACCTACGGCCACCAGCACGGCGACGACTGCCTCCGGCGGGTGGCCGGCGCCCTCAACGTCGGGCTCCACCGCCCCGGCGACCTGGCCGCCCGCTACGGCGGCGAGGAGTTCGCGGTGGTCCTCGCCGGCGCCAACCGGGCGGGCGCGGTCGTCGTCGCCGAGACGCTGCGCGCGAAGGTCGAGGCGCTCGCGATCCCGCACGCGGGCTCCCGCGTCAGCGACCGGATCACCATCAGCCTGGGTGTCGGCTCGACGATCCCCGCCCCCGAGTCCGCGCCGTCGACGCTCATCGCGGTCGCCGACCGCGCCCTCTACCAGGCCAAGGCCGCGGGACGGAATCGGGTCACGGTGGCCCAGGGCGCGTAGCCGTCAGCCGGTCGGCGGGACCTCGAGGATGATCGGCAGCACGATCGGCTTGCGCTGAAAGCGCTGGTGGATGAGCCGTCGCACGGCGCCCCGGACGAGGGCGGCGACGAGCTCGCGGTCGAACGGCGCCGCCGGGTCCCGTTCCGCGAGCGCCTGGCTCACGGCGCCTCTGACCTCCGCGAGTAAGTCCTCCGACTCCTTCACGTAGACGACCCCGCGCGAGGCGAGTTCAGGCCCCGCGACGACGGCGCCCGAGCGGTCGACGGCGAGGGACACGACGACCATGCCGCTCTCGGCGAGCAGCTGCCGATCCCGCAGGACCACGCTGCCGACGTCTCCGACGCCCGTGCCGTCGACGAGGACGCGCCCGGTCGGGAAGCCGCCGAGCACCCGGGCGGAGGTTTGGGTGAGCTCGACCCCCTCCCCGTCCTCGATCAGCAGCACGCGCTCCGGGGGCAGCCCCGCGCTGGCCGCCAGCCGCGCGTGCCCCAGCAGGTGACGGTACTCGCCGTGCACAGGGATGAAGTAACGCGGGCGCGTCAGGCTGAGCATCAGCTTGAGGTCCTCCTGGCTCGCGTGGCCGGAGACGTGCACGAAGGCGTTGTCCTCGTCGAGCACCTCGGCGCCCAGGCGGAAGAGCGCGTTGATGACCCGCCCCACCGTGCGTTCGTTGCCCGGGATCTTCCGCGCGGAAATGATAACGAGGTCGCCGCGCTCGATCTGGACGTGCTTGTGCTCGCCCGCCGCCAGCAGCGCGAGCGCCGAGTTCGGCTCGCCTTGGCTCCCGGTGGAGAGGATCACCTGCCGCCGGGCCGGCAGCGCCGCGACCTCCTCGAGCGGCAGCAGCACGCCGGCCGGGATCTGGAGATACCCGAGCTCGGCCGCGATCCGCACGTTCTTCTCCATGCTCATGCCGAGCAGGGCGGCCTTGCGGCCGACCTGCGCGGCCAGCTCGAGCACCTGCTGGATGCGGTGGATGTGGGAGGCGAAGGTCGCCAGGATGACCCGGCCGGGCGCCGCCGCGAACCGCGGGGCGAGCGCGGGGCCGACCTCCGACTCGGACGGCGTGTGCCCGGGGCGCTCGACGTTGGTCGAGTCCGAGCAGAGGGCGAGCACACCCTGCTCCCCGAGCTCGGTGAACCGGGCGTAGTCCGGGGTCTGCCCGTCGATCGGGTGCGGATCGAGCCGAAAGTCCCCCGTGTGCACGATCGTGCCGACCGGGGTCTCGATGGCGAGGCCGATGCCGTCGGCGATCGAGTGGGTGACTCGGATCGGCTCGATCCGGAACGGGCCCACCTCGAACCGGTCGCGCGGCCTCACGGGCATGAGCCGCGCCTCCGCGCCGAGCCCGTGCTCGCGCAGTCGCTCGGCGGCGAGTGCCAGCGTGAGCGGCGTCCCGTAGACGGGAACCTTCGCCTGCCGGAGCAGGTAGGGCAGGGCCCCCACGTGGTCCTCGTGGCCGTGGGTGAGCACGACCGCGCGGAAGCCCTGGCGCTTGGCGAGAGCGTAGGAGAAGTCGGGGATGACGTGGTCGATCCCCGGCATCTCGTCGTCGGGGAACATCAGGCCGCAGTCGATCGCGATGACCTGGTCGGCCCACTCGACGAGCATCATGTTGAGGCCGATCTCGCCGAGCCCGCCGAGGGGAATCAGGCGGACCGCCGGCTCGGCGCCGCCTGCAGACGGTCGGGGGCTCGTCTCCACCACCCTTATATTAGCGGCGACGGCCGCGGGCGCACGCAGGGAGTGGCTCGGGGCGTCACCCCGGCCCCCCGGTCCGCGCCGCCCGACCCGATCGCGGGCCCCGGCTGCTGCCCCCGACGCCCGGCAGGCGCGCGTCACCGTTCCCGGACCGTCTGGCTCCCCCTCCCTCAGAGGCCCGACGCAGCCAGGCGCGCAAATTCCTCGAGCGAGAGCGTCTCGGCCCGGCGGCCGCCGTCGATGCCAGCGGCGCGGAGCCGCTCTCGAGCCGTCGAGGCCGGGACGTGGAGCCCGGCGGCGAGCGCGTTGGCGACGGCCTTGCGGCGCTGGCCGAACGCGGCGAGGACGACCCGCCGGAAGCGGGCCTCGTCGCCAACCGGCACCGCCGCCTGGCCCCGGGACCGCAGATGAAGAACGGCAGACTCGACCCGAGGCGGGGGCCGGAAGGCTCCCGGCGGCACCCTCAGCTCGAGCCCTACCGTCCAATGGAGCTGGACGAGGACCGACAGGCCGCCGTAGGTCCGGCTCCCTGGGGGGGCCGCGACGCGCTCGGCCACCTCGCGCTGGAGCATCAGCGCCATCTCGGCGATCGTCAGGTGGGCGTCGCAGAGTCGCATGAGGATCGGCTTCGCCATGCTGTACGGGAGGTTGCCGACCACGAGCACGCGCCCGCCGGGCGCCGAAAGCTGACGATAGTCCCACGTCCGGGCGTCGGCGTGCCGGACGTCGAATCGGTCTGCCAGGCGCCTGGCGAGCCCCGCGTCGAGCTCGAGCCCGAGGAACCGACCCGCGCGGGCTGCCAGAGGCCCGGTGAGGGCGCCCTCCCCCGGCCCGATCTCGAGCACGAGATCGGCGGGGGTGGGGGCTAGGAGGTCGGCGATGGCGCGGGCGACCCCGGCGTCCCGCAGGAAGTGCTGGCCGAGCGCCCGCCGCCTACCGGCGTCGGGCATCGAGCTCCCGGCGGAGCGCCCGGTGAACCTCGCTCACCCTCGCCTCGGTGACGGCCAGCTCGCCCGAGTTGTCGATCAGGTAGTCGGCAAGCCGGGCCTTCTCGTCGAGCGGCATCTGGCTTCGGATCCGTCGCCTCGCGTCTTCCGCCCCGAGCCCGTCGCGCGCCTGCTGCCGCGCGACTTGGGCGGGCTCGTCAGCGGTCACGACCACGAGTCGATCGACGTCGCGGGAGTCTCCGCTCTCGACCATCACCGGGGCGTCCAAGATCAGGACGCCCTCGAAGCCGGCTGCCCCGAGCTCGGCGAGGCGGGCTCGGATCCGGTCCCTGATCGCCGGGTGAGTGAAGGATTCGAGCCGCTCCCGAGCGGCCGGATCCGCGAAGACGATGGAGCCGAGGGCTTTGCGGTCGATCCCCCCGTCTGGCCGCAGGACGCCGCGACCGAAGGCGGAAACGATCTGAGCGTATGCGGGCTGCCCTGGCTCAACCACTTCCCGAGCCAGCCGGTCGGCGTCGATGATGAGGCAGCCGAGCGCCGCGAACATGGCCGAGACGGTGCTCTTACCGGTCGCGACGCCCCCTGTGAGGCCGACGAGCAGGAAGCGGCGGCCAGTCGGCCTCACCCCTGCGCCTCAGCGGGCGAGCCCCGGCGGCGGGCTCAGATACCGAGGAGTGCCAGCACCGGCGACGGCGGGGGTACGGTCTGGAACCGGCACCGGAGGTCCGGGTGCTCCAGGATCTCCACGTAGGTCCCCATCACGCGTTCATAGTAATGATAGTGGCGCCCGGATGGACCGCCGTTGTACTCAGTCAGGGCTTCCTTGACGGTCGGCCTACGAGCCAGGATGTCACGCAGGTACGCCATCGCGAAGTGGGTGCTGACGACAGGGTCAGCCAGGTCCCCGAGCTCCCGCCGGCCGTTGGCGACGAACGGCCTCCGGAACTGACCGACGACAGGCTCCAAGACCGCCGCCGTGCTCGGCAGGATCTGGTAGAGACCGATCTCTCCGGCCGAGCCGACCGCGTCCGGCTTGAACTCCGATTCGACCTCGGCCTGGGCCAAGCCGAGGCAATGGTCAATGTTGGTCTTTCTCGCTTCGGCGATGAGGGCTTCCGGATAGCGCCGGAGGGCGTCCACGGGTGCACCCGGGTTCCTCTCGAGCACGTAGTCGAGGATCGCCTGGTTGAGCCGCTCTGAGTCCTCCTCAGCGGCCACCGCCAAGACGTGCCGGGCCATCACGGCCCCGCCAACAACGAGAACCGCGAGGCCTATCGCCCCGACCACACCCGCCTTCATGAGTCTCATGACTCCCCCTTTTGCCGCGCTACTTCCCTGAGCGAGCCGAGCCGGCCGCCTGCTGGAGGGACCAATTTGGCTGCGGGAGTATCGCACAGGGTGAACGCTTGGCGCAAGCGGTCTGGATCTGGAGCGCGGGGACCCCAAGGGGCGGGGTCGCGAAAGTCCTGACGGCCAGAAGCTCCCGGCTCCGCGGTCGCCGACCCTTCTTCCGGCGAGGCGCTCAGAAAGACGCTACGGCTGTGCCCGGGCCGCCCCGGCAAACCGGCGGGGAGCTGGGATCGCTTCCTGGGTCTGGTGGAAGAAGTTCGCTAAATCAAGCTGATACAGAGAGAGACTGAAGGCCTCTCGACCCGTGAACCAGGCTGGCGGGTCCACCTTCAGCCCTTGGAAGTTGAGAATCCAGCGATCGCTCACACCCAGAGCCACCGCCCACGGAAGGAAGCGATGCAGGGTGTCGCCGGGCAAACGCTCCAGGCGATCCTTCTCGGCGCGCAGAAGGAACTCCTCGAAGCCCCGGACTCGGGCGAGGGCCTGTAGGCCGGCCTGGGTGCGCCGTGGCATCAGCGGCGAGGACGCCAGGATGACGAGGCCGCTGCCGACGAGCCCGGCCGGCACGAGCCAGGGCGTTGGACCGAGCCATCCCGGCGCCCATGCGTATAGGACGGCCGCCGCCACGGCCAGGCCCAGGCCGAGCTTGGCCCAGAGGATCCGCACCCTCTCGGGGGAGACGGCGAAGAACCGGTCCGCCACCATGGCCCGGTAGAGCTCCTGCCGGATGGGCGGGACTGTAGAGTCGTAGTCCCGCTTGACCTCCGAAAGGAGCCGGAGGTTCAGGGCCCAGTCGTCGCGAAAGAGCCGGGCGAGCGTCAGGACCTCGAGCGGCTTCAGGTCGGGATCGTCCGCGACCGGCTTGAGACGCTTGAAGAGGAAGTCCGTCCCTCCGAAGGCGTTCGTCACCTGCTCGATGCGCAGATAGCCGCGAACGGCCAGGTCCATGAGGGTCGCGATGACGTGGCGGGCCAGGGCACGCTCGGCTACGAGCGCGCCCGCCTCGGCCGGGATGAGCCCCGGAGGCGGTTCGTACTCTGGCTTGACCGATTGCCTCCCCGCCGGGTCACGCCCGTTCGCCCGGCGGAACCCGAGCACCAGCAGGAGGGCGACCAGGGGCAGGCCGAGCGGCCACTTGTCGCCGAGGAACCAGAGCGTCTCCTGCCAGGATGAGGGGCGGGCGATGTAGCCCCGTGGCCACCCGACGACGATAGTCAGACCCTGCCGCGGCCCGAGGGGACGCGTCGTCCTGAACGCGACGAAGTGGTCCCCGCGTTCCTCTGTGTAATCGCCGCCGCCCCCGCCGGACGGGCCGGTATGGGCGATCGACCGGACGAGGTCCCCGGGCACCCCGCGGGGCACGGTCACGAACGCTTCCGCGACCCCGATGGGCACGTCCCACTCCTCGCCGGTGACGTTCCAGTCGAGCTCGTCCGCGTCGTCTCCGGCCACAAGCCCCTGCCGGACGCGGTAGAAGATCGTGAGAGTCCGGGTCGCGTTGGACGCGCCGGGCACCCAGGCCTCGATCCGGGCGTAGGGGCCTGGGTAGGACACCTCGGTGCGGAGGGGACGCATGGCTTCGTCGAAGACGTGCACGTCGTCGAGCCTCCGTACCCGCTCGGCGCCGCCGCGGCGTTCCCGGACCCGGATCCTCCGGTCGATGCCCGCGTAGCTCCCGCGGAACGCCAACGTGATCGCCTCGCGGACGGCGAGGCTCCGGTCGGGGCGGATCTCGAGCGCGACGGCGAACCGGTCGATCGAGAGGGAGCGCCCCTGTCCGGCCGCGGGCGCGGCCATGGCGAGCAGGACCGCGAGCGTCGCGGGGAGGCGGCTCAGGCGGCCCCGCTCCCGAAGGAGACGCGCGGGACCTGGCGCTCCTCGGGGCGGTCCAGCTCGAAGTACTGCCGTCGGACAAAGTGGCCAAACGACGCGATCGCGTTCGAGGGGAAGGTCTCGACCGCAGTATTCAGGTCGCGCACGACGGCGTTGTAGTAGCGCCGCGCGTTCTGGATGGCGTCCTCGATCTCAGCAAGCGAGGTCTGCAGCGACTGAAAGGTCTGGTTGGCCTTCAGATCGGGGTAGGCCTCGGCCAGCGCGAAGAGCTGGCGGAGGGCGCCCGTCAGCTGGTTCTCCGCTTCCGCGCGTGTCTCGGGGGTCCGGGCCGCCACCGCCGCGCCGCGCGCGCGAACCACCTCGTCGAGCGTGCCCCGCTCGTGGGCAGCGTAACCCTTAACCGTGTCGACGAGATTCGGCACGAGGTCCGTGCGGCGCTTGAGCTGCACGTCGATGTCCGACCACGCCTCCTCGGACCGCTGGCGTAGCCCGACCAGGCGGTTATAGGTGACGATCGCGAACCCGATGAGCACGGCCAGGACCGCCACGAAGACCACGCCACCAAACGTCATCGGCGCCCTCCCCGCGTGCCAAACCGCCCTCGAGCCAAAGTGTGGATGAGCCCATTATAGCGTCGGCCCCCCCCTGGCCCGAGTTTCCGGAGCGGTCGGAATTCTTCTGCCTAGCAACGTCTCGGTCCTGCTGGCAACGGCGGGGGACCTTCCTGCGGGGGGGCCGGGAGCCTCGGCGTTGGGGGATTCCCCGCCTTCCCTGGGCGTGGGCGACTCCAACCGGGCGACGGCAGGCCGGACTTGACGGTCGTCATCGCGTCGGTCACTGCCGTGCTTCTGGGCAGCAGCGATGGCACCTTCCAGGCGCCACGAACGTCGCTACCGGCGGCGCTCCTCTGTCCAACTTCGATGGTGACGGGACGCCAGACCTGGCGGTGGCGAATTCTGGTTCCGGCGGGGTGTCGGTGCGGCTCGGCCGTGGTGACAGGACCTTCCGGGCGCCATCGACCTTCGCTGTTGGCGTACTGCCGTTGCCGTCGCGGTGGGCGACCTCAATTGCGTCGGGGCGCTGGAGACAGGTCGACCGGCCCTCGGGGAGAGAAGGAGTCGTGGGCGGAAGGCTTCATAGGGCTGGCGCTCACGAACGACACGCACCTCCGTCCCGATCGAGCCAGGCAGCACCGGAAAGTGGCGCCGGAAAGTGGCGCCGGAAAGTGGCGCCTTGACCGTCTCCGGCGTGGCCGCTACGCTTGGCTCGATTCGCCGGTCCCCCGGGTAAGGGCGGCCGGTTGCGGTGCGCTTTGAACCGGAGCTCCGCCGCGATGACTGCTATCTTCGCCGCGCCCATCGATTCGAAGGGCGAGAACTCGCCGACGCCCGCCTCCGCCCCTCCCGGGGCCGCCCGCGCGCCTCGCCATCCAGATCGAGCCGACCGCGTGCCCGCGGCGCGAACCGACGGGCTCGGGACACGGCACGTTGAACGAGGAGGCGGAGGTCGGCCAACTCGCGGTCCGCCGACCGGGGCCCCGGCGCGCGCCAGGTGAGGACCTGACGGGATGGCGCACGGCTCTCGACAGGCCTCGGTGACGACGATCCCTCTCACTCCTGGAGCCAAGCGAGGACACCATGTGCTTCATTCATTCCGATCACTCCATGTCACGGCGGAACTTCATCCAGCAGTTCTCCGTAGGAACGGCCGCGGCCGCGGCCATCGCGGGCGTCGGCGGGACGCTGGCGGCAGCGCAGGAGGGAGTGCCGGCGCCCGGGGTGGGCAGGCCGGACGTGGTCATCCCCGTGGTCGACCCTCCCGCAGGCCCCGTCACGACCGTCGACGGCTTTTCACGGGTCCTGCACAACCGCTGGAACCAGGATATTCCGGCCGCGGCGACCGTCCGTGAGGGCCAGGCGGTCCAGTTCCTGTGCCGGGACGCGCTCGACATCGGCACGGCGGCGACGACGCTCACACCGAGCGGCGTCCTCACGCTCGACCTCGCGAAGGTGCATCCGCTCACGGGTCCCGTCGCCGTGGAGGGAGCGAAGCCCGGCGACATCTTGGAAGTCGAGATCTTGGACGTCGCTCCGCTCGTCGACTTCGGCTACGTCGTGATCGGCCCGGCCCTCGGGCTCTTCGGGGGTCTCCGGCCCGATCTCCTGGCCCCCTTCAATCAGTTCACCGAGGCCTCCGAGCTCAGCGACCCCAATCCGGGACGGATTCCCGGCGCCATCCCCGCCGACCAGCCGTTCAACGGCGGCGCGCCCTTCGTCCAGCTCTTCACTTTCGACAAGGGGCAGCGGACGGGCTTCGCCGGGTTCGTCGGCAAAGACACCGGCAAGAAGGCGAAGATCCCGCTCGCGCCGTTCATGGGGGTCTACGGCGTGGCGCCGCTCAGGAAGGGCATGTACCGCACCGTCCCCCCCAACGTGAGCGGCGGCATGGGCGGCAACACGGACATCAAGCAGTTCGTCAAGGGCTCGCGGATCCAGTTCCCCGTCCTCGCCGAGGGCGCGAAGTTCTCGGCGGGCGACGGCCACATGGCCCAAGGCGACGGGGAAGTCTGCGTGACCGCCATCGAGACATTGATGGCGGTCACCTGCACCTTCAGGATCATCCGGGACACGATCATCGAGTCGCCCCGGGCCATCGTGCCGGCGGCCGATCCGACCGATCGCGGGCTGACGCCGGAGATGCGCGCGAAGGGCTATTACCATACGACCGGGGTGGGACCCGATCTGATGGATGACGCGAAGAAGGCCGTGCGGGAGATGATCGACTGGCTCGTCCGGGCCGAGGGCCTGAGCCTCCACGAGGCCTACGCCATCTGCAGCGTCGCCGGGGATCTGAAGATCAGCGAGGTGGTGGACATCCCGAACTGGGTTGTCTCGATGACGGTTCCCCGCGGAATCTTCGAGTAAGCCGCGGGGGAGGGTGGTCGTGGATCGCGCCCGGGTCCGGCCCACGCGGGCCCGGGTCGAGCGAACAGAGCCCCGCGCGACGAGCCATGCCGACGAGGACGATCTGGCGGAGCTCCTCCTGCCATGGCGCGGGCCGGATCCTCACCCGCCCAACGGGACGCTCTGGGCTCCGCACGACGGGCCCGGCGCGGGCTACTCCAAACCCCGGCGGCCCACCTCCACCGAGCTGACGAGCGTCTCCCCTAACCCAGCGTGAGGTGACCCATGACCACCTTTCAGATCTTCGGCCTCCAGTTCCTCCTCAGTCTGATCGCCTACAGCCTCATCGCCGGCTGGTACATCGTGCCACGCCTGGCGACGTTGCCGCTCGGCGCCGCGCTGACCCCCTTGCTCTTCCTCCACGCGTTTCGCCACGTGGGCATGGTGTTCCTGGTCCCGACGGTCGTCGGGCCGGCCCTGCCCGCCGCGTTCGCCGTCCCGGCGGCGTACGGCGACCTCCTCGCCGCGGTGCTCGCGCTCCTGGCCATTCTCGGACTCCGGGGTCAGTGGAGATCCGCGCGCATGCTCGTCTGGATCTTCAGCGTCGTGGGAACGGTCGACCTGCTGAACGCGCTCTATCAGGGGGCGCGGCTCGGGGTCGAGCTCGGCGCCGCCTACTACATCCCGACGTTCGCGGTCCCGGCCCTCCTCGTCACCCACGCCATGATCTTCATGAGGCTGGTCAAGCGCGCGGGGTAAGGGGCCGGCGCCGGCCGCGGTACGCCTCGCCCGACCTCGGCTCGCCACGCGCGACGCGGCTCCCTCGACCGGGCCGCACGGCACGCCAACACTCATGGGCTCGGGAGCTCTCCGACGTCGAGGCGAGAGGGACTAGTCAGAATGGAGTGACCGGCTCCATCGCAGATCGTAGATTACGCTGCGATGGGGTCCACCGTAGCGCAGAGCTACATGCGAAAGGAGCCGGTCACCATGAAGAATACACGATTCGTCGGACTCGATGTTCATGCCGCAACGATCGCAGTGGCCGTGGCAGAGGCCGGAGGCGAGGTCGGATCGTTGGGAACCATTCCGAATGAGCCGGACGCGGTGCGGCGCTTGATGAAGCGCCTGGGGCCGGCCGAGCAGCTGCGCGTGTGTTACGAGGCGGGCCCGTGCGGCTACACGCTCTACTGGCATCTCGTCCGGCTCGGCGTGGCCTGCCAGGTGATAGCGCCGACCCTGGTGCCGGTGAAGGCGGGCGACCGCGTCAAGACGGATCGCCGCGACGCCGAACGGCTGGCCCGCGGCCTGCGTAGTGGAGATCTCACGCCCGTCTGGGTGCCGGATGCGGCCCATGAGGCGCTGCGGGACCTGGTGCGGGCGCGCGAAGCGGCCAAGAAGGATCAGCTCCGCGCCCGGCACCGGCTGCAGAAGTTCCTCCTCCGTCACGGGCAGCGCCCGCCGGCTGGTACCACGGCGTGGACCGACACGTATCATCGGTGGATCACTACCCTGCGCTTCGAGCAGCCCGCGCAGGACGCCACGCGCCTGGACTATCTCACCGAGGTCGACCATGCCCAGGCGCGGATCGTCCGGCTCGACCAGGCGCTCGCCGAGGCCGTCCAGACCGCGCCCGCGTCCATGCGGGCGGTCATCGCCGCCCTCCAGACCCTGCGCGGGATTGCCCAGGTCGCGGCCGCCACGATCGTGGCCGAAGTCGGCCGCGTGGCGCGGTTCGCGCGAGCCCGTCAGCTCATGGGCTATAGCGGCGCCGTGGCGAGCGAGCACTCGAGCGGGTCGCAGATTCGGCGCGGCCACATCACCAAGACGGGCAACGGACACTTGCGCCGCATCGTGGTGGAAGCCGCCTGGGCCTATCGCCATCGGCCCGCCATCGGCAAGAAGCTGCGGCAGCGCCAGGCCGGGCAGAGCGAGGCCATCAAGGCCATCGCGTGGAAGGCCCAACACCGGTTGCACCAGCGCTACCGCCGTCTCACGGGCCGCGGCAAGCCCCCGCAGCAGGTCGTCACCGCGGTCGCTCGGGAACTGCTCGGCTTCATTTGGGCCATCGGCGTGGCGGTCGAGCGACAGCAGGCTGAGGCCGGGCGACCGGCGGTCGCATAGGCCGCGAGGGGGAGAGAGGGAGCGTACGCATGGCGTCCGGTGGGCAGCGGTCGAGGCGCACACGGAAAGGAGAGCCCTCGCGAAGCTCTATGCGACAGGCCCCTGGCCCAACTCGCGCGACTAGTCCGAGGCAGCTCCCGACGGATCACGACTATGACGGCGAGCTCCGCGCTCGATCCGCGAATATCAGAGTGATCAACCGTCGCACGCGCTGCCTCGACCGCCGCCCACTCGGCGTCCTGCAAATGCTCGAAACGACGAGCATCGAAAAACCGCTTGACAGGTCACTCCATATCAGTTGGCCACCGACTGCGACGACTCACGTCGCACGAAACGGGTATACGCTTCCTGGTATGCCGGCATCGAGGTCGGTTCGCTCTTGGTGCCACAAGCCCGAATATCAGTTGGACCCAGAGCCCCACGAGCACCCCGTACTGTCGCCACGGGCGCAAGCCCCGGAGCACGCACACTAGAGTTCGACCACGTGGGCTCCATGCCGGCACAACTCCACACGAGGAGGGAGCCATGGAGATCTTGCATCCACGGTGCGCCGGCCTGGACGTCCACAAGGACAGCGTCGTCGCCTGCGCCCGGATCGTGACGGAGAAGGGATTCGAGCAGCCGGTCCAGACCTTCGCCACCACGACCGCCGGCCTGCTGAAGCTGTCGGACTGGCTCGCCAGCTTCGGAGTCACTCACGTCGCCATGGAAGCCACCGGCGTCTACTGGCGGCCCGTTTGGCACGTCCTCGACGGCGTGTTCGACCTCGTCCTCGCCAACGCGATGCACATCAAGAACGTCCCCGGCCGCAAGACGGACGTTAACGACGCCATGTGGATCGCCGACCTGCTCGCCCACGGCCTGATCCGCGGCAGTTTCGTGCCCCCGACGGCGGTCCAGGAGTTGCGCGCGCTCACCCGCACCCGGAAGCAACTGGTCCGGGAGCGCGCCTCGCACGTGCAGCGCATCGACAAGACCCTGCAGGATGCCAACCTCAAGCTCGGCTCCGGGCTCTCGGACATCATGGGGCAGAGCGGCCGGGCCATCCTGGCGGCGCTCGTCGCCGGCGAGACCGACCCCGAGCAGCTGGTCTCCCTGGTCAGCGACCGGGTGAAGACGCCCCGTCGCGTGCTCCTGGAAGCGTTGCAGGGTCGTGTGACTCGCCATCACCGGTTCCTGCTCAAGCTGCATCTGGACCAGGTGGCCACGCTCGAGGCGGCGATCGCGCAGATCGACACGGAGGTCGGGAACAGCCTCGCCCCCTTTCGCGCCGCCGCCGAGCGCTTGACCACGATCCCGGGCGTCAGCGCCGTGGCGGCCTCGGTGATCGTGTCCGAGATCGGGATCGACATGACCCGCTTCCCCACCGTCGGCCATCTGATCTCGTGGGCCGGCCTGTGCCCCAGGAACGACGAGAGCGCCGGGAAGCGCCGCTCGACCCGCCTCCGCCACGGCGCGCCCTGGCTCAAGACCACCCTCGTTCAGAGCGCCTGGTCCGCGACCCGCGTCAAGGAGAGTTATCTTCGCGCCCAGTTCCTGCGCCTCAAGGTTCGCCGGGGCCCTCGGAAGGCCATCATCGCCGTGGCCGCCTCGATACTCACCGCCACCTACTTCATGCTCACCCGGGGCACTGACTACCATGACCTCGGACCGGCTTACCTGCAGCGGGCCGACCGCCAGAAGATCGCCCGGCGGCTCATCCGCAAGCTCGATGAGCTGGGCTTCCAGGTCGACCTCCGGGACGCTGCGTGAGCGGTGTCCTGTTTCACACTAGAAGCGCGTGACCGCGAGGTTGACGATCGCGCGCGCGATGTCCGTCGCCGCCTGCTGCTGGGCCGGTCCTCGCTCCGTGGAGACGTTCGCGGCCACGCTTCCGGTCGCCGTGAAGTCTGCCTTTTCCTGGACCCCCTTTTCTGTCAGC
>Ga0137415_10001198_pt1 | contig 25752 bp, 25 predicted proteins | sample CZODoug3_1_1_16f_FD_183082 | JGI IMG/M metagenome (GOLD analysis project Ga0137415, IMG submission 183082) | Vadose zone soil fungal communities from Angelo Coast Range Reserve, California, USA - CZODoug3_1_1_16fungal (Hybrid Assembly) | ecosystem: Environmental > Terrestrial > Soil > Vadose...
TGAACTTCACGAGCCCGATTCCAGTGGCTTCGCTCAGGGCCGGGCTGGAGGTGCAGTCGATGAGCCGCCGCAGATCGACCGAAGGCGAGGTTGCCGGACACACGGTGACCAACCTGACTTTGGTCGACCCGAGCTTGACGCAGTCCTTGATGGCTTCGTTCAGCGTCTACAACCTGTTCGACACGAAATACGCCGACCCCGCCTCGGCTGCCCTCTCCAATCTGGGGCTCGATTCGATACCGCAGCCCCGGCGCAGCTTCCTGCTCAAGCTGACCTACACATTTTGAGTGGCGCATTTTGTTCACCCGGAACGATCCTCGGAAGGGAGCACCGGCGGTGGTCGCGACGCCCGCCTTCGCGCTCGCCCGGCGACGGGTGGGCGCCCTGCTGGCCGCACTCTGTGCTGTCTTGAGCATGTCCAGCGGGCAGCCTGTTCGGGCCCGGTCGTTGGCCGAGTACGAAATCAAGGCAGCCTTCATGTACAACTTCGCCAAGTTCGTGCAATGGCCGGCGGAGGCGTTCGGGCAAGCTCAGTCGCCCCTGATCCTGTGCGTGATCGGCGACGATGTATTCGGGCCGGCACTCGATACGATCGAACACAAGCTCGCGCAGGGGCGCGAACTGAAGGTGCGGCGGCAGGTTCGCCTGGAGAGCGCCAGGTCGTGCCACATCCTGTTCATCGCGGAATCGGAGCACGCGAGGCTCGGATCTGTCCTGCGCGCGGTCTCGGGCGCCAGCGTCCTGACGGTCAGCGACGTGGACCGCTTTGCCGAGGCCGGCGGCGTCATCGGCCTGTACAACATCGATAACAACGTCCAGTTTTCCATCAACCTGGAACAGGCCCGCAGCGCTTCGCTGCAAATCAATTCTCAGCTCCTGAAGCTTGCGAAGATCGTTCGGCGTGACGCCCGAGAGGACGGCCAGTGAAGACCCCGTTTCGCGATCTGTCCATCCGCAGCAAGCTCACCGTGATGCAACTCGTCGCCAGCGGCGTGGCGGTGCTGCTGCTTTTTGCGCTGGTGCTGGGCTATCAAGTCTTCCTGCTGCGCGACGAAATCGTCAGGAAAGTGGCCTCGCTCAGCCAGGTCGTCGGCGAGAACAGCGCCGCCGCACTGACGTTCGGAGACCCCAAATCGGCACACGAGACCCTGTCGGCGCTGGGCGTCGAGCCCAATGTGCTGGCAGCCAGAATCCTGGACCGCAAGGGTCAGACCTTCGCGCTGTTCGCCAGGGCCGGCCTCGATTCCTTCGCAACCGCGGTCCCCGACCCGGGCTCCTTGTCCGCGCTGGTGCCGTACGGCGAGGACGGCGCGCCGCCGGTGCCGATCCGCTACGCATTTTCCTCGGGCCAGCTGCGCGTGTACGCGGCGATCCGGCTCGATCAGGAGACCATCGGCCAGGTCGAGACCGTTTACGGCCTGGGGCAGTGGTACCGGCAGCTGCGTTGGGATATCGGAGCTGCGGGGATCGTCTGGATGGTTTCGCTGCTGCTTGCGTACCTGCTGTCGCGCCGCGCTCACCGCGGCATCACGCAGCCCCTGCTGAACCTGGCCGCGATGACCGAGGAGGTGTCGGTCAGTCGAAAGTACTCGCTTCGCGCCCCGGCGGGAAACCGCGACGAAATCGGCGTCCTGATCGACGGTTTCAACAACATGTTGAGCGAGATCCAGGCGCGCGACGCGGCCCTGCAGAGTCATCGCGAGCACCTGGAGCAGGAGGTCGCCGCGCGCACCTCGGAGCTGACCAAGGCCAAGGAGGACGCCGAAGCGGCCAGCAGGGCCAAGTCGCAATTCCTGGCCAACATGAGCCATGAGGTCAGAACCCCGATGAACGGCGTGCTCGGCATGACCGAGCTGCTGATGCAGACCGAGCTCGACGACAAGCAGCGGCGGTTCGTGCAGACCGTCAACAGTTCCGGAGAGGCGCTGCTGCGCGTGATCGACGACATCCTGGACTTCACCAAGATCGAAGCCGGCCGGATGGAGCTGGAGACGATCGACTTCGATCTGCGCGAGCTGGTGGAGGATGTCACCGAGCTGGTGGCCGAATCCGCCCACCGCAAGGGGCTCGAAGTCCTGTGCCGCTTCGCGGCGACCGCGCCGGCGCACGCAAGGGGCGACCCGGTCCGGCTGCGCCAGGTGCTCGTGAACCTGGTATCGAACGCCGTGAAGTTCACCGAGAGCGGCGAGGTCCTGGTGCAGGTCGACCGGTCCGAGGCCGCAGTCCCACTCGCGGGCTCGTCCGCCGTAGCGCGCAGCGCGGAGGCGGGAGCGCGCACAGCGCGCCAAGGCGGGTCCAATTCCGAGTGCTTCCAACTGACGTTTACGGTCAGCGACACCGGGCCGGGAATCGAGCCGGCCGTACTGTCACGCCTGTTTCAGCCCTTTTCTCAGGCCGACAGCTCGACCACGCGCAAGTACGGCGGTACCGGGCTTGGCCTGGCCATTTCACGCCAGCTGATCGAGATGATGGGCGGACAGCTGACGGTAGCCAGCGTGCCAGGCTACGGGTCGACCTTTCGCTTCAGCCTTGCGCTGCGCCCGGCGGCCGATCTCCCGGTGACGGCCGCCGTACCCGACCTGCGGGGCGTGCGATTGCTGATCGTCGAGGACAATCCGACCAATTGCGAGATCCTGTGCCAGCAGACGCAGGCGGCCGGAATGCAAGTCCATGCCGTGCCGGACGGACAGCGGGGGCTACAGGCGGCCATCGCCGCCTCCGTGGCCGGGCGGCCCTACCAGGTGGCGATCCTGGACATGAAGATGCCCCAGATGGACGGGCTGGACCTTGCCGCGGCCATCCGGCGCGAGCCCGGGATCGCGCAGCTGCCGCTGATCATGTTGACTTCGCTGCATTCGCAGGGAGAAGGCGCAGCGGCCCGGGGCCTGGGAATTCGCTGTTACCTGGCCAAGCCGGTGCGCCGCCTGGAGCTGTACCGCCGCATCGGCCAGACGCTGCGAGACGCAGTCACGCTGGTGACGGATACCGGCGAGACGGCGCCGTCGTCGCCTGGCCTGGGGGGACGGGTGTTGCTGGCCGAGGACAACCCGGTGAACCAGGCGGTGGCCCAGCACATGATCGAGGCCATCGGCTGCGACTTGACCATCGTTGGCAACGGGGCCGAGGCTGTCAGAGCGCTGGCGGCGTCACGCTTTGATCTGGTGTTGATGGACTGCCAGATGCCGGAGATGGACGGCTTCGCCGCGACGGCGGCGATCCGTGCCGGCGAGGCGCAGCGCAGTGCCCGCGGTGGCGCGGCCGATGGGCGCCCGGCCCACATTCCGATCATCGCCGTCACCGCCCATGCGATGCAGGGCGATCGGGACGCGAGTCTTGCCGCCGGCATGGACGACCACCTGTGCAAACCGTTCTCGCTCGACGCGCTGCGGGCCGTGCTGCAACGATGGATGCCCGCCTTCGCGCTGCGCGCTCCGGCGGGCGAGCCCTCGCGCAGCACGGAAGCGGGCTTGCCCGCCGACTCGCCCGCCGTAGCGCGCAGCGCGGAGGCGGGCCCCGTGGTCGAGGTCGAGCCGCCGCCGAGCGAGCATCTGGATCCGAGCCGCTTGAATGCGGTGCGTTCGCTGAAAAGCGCCGGCCCGGACCTTGCGGACCGGGTCATCCGCCTGTTTCTGGAAACGACCCCGAGCACGCTGGCCAACTTGCGCCTGGCCGCCTCATCGGGCAACGCACCCCAAGTCCGCCTCGCGGCTCACTCGCTGCGCGGTTGTGGCCGCGAATTGGGCGCGGTCCGCCTCGGGCACCTGTGCCAGGAAATCGAGAATCTCGTGCGAGCCGGCAAAGTCCTCGACGCCCCGTCGATGCTGCCGGAACTCGAGCATGAGTACGAGCTTGTACGGCAGCTGCTGACGGAGCAGATCGAACCGGTCGAGGCCGACTATTCCCGATCGGCCGCCGGCGACAGGCAAGCTATTCCTCGAGCGTGAAGCCGACCTTCAGCATCACCTGCCAGTGCTCGATCTTGCCGCCGGCGACGCTGCCGCGCGTCTCGATGATCTGAAACCAGTGGATGTTGCGCAGCGTCTTCGAAGCCCGGCCGAGCGCGCTCTGGACCGCGTCTTCGATCGACGTCGGTGACGAGCCCGCCAGCTCGACCAGCTTGTAGGTGTGATTGCTCATCGTGGCCTCCTTGTGATGTCGGCAGTCCGCACGCACGCAGGCCCCTCGTTGCGGGGCTTGCCTTCAAGCTTACGCCGGGCCCGAACCGCGGCCGTCTATCGAGCCCTCGGTTCAAAAGATGCAGGATGAGCGGCGAGCGGACAGAAAGCACCGCCGCGCTGCTGCGGGCGGCCACGCTCTGAAGTCCTCTACTCTGCGCGCCGCCAGGTCTGCGTGCGGCCCAGCAGCGAAATCCCGACGTAGCCCCGCACTTCGAGCTTGCGTCCCGAATCGACGGCGCGTATCCGGCAGCGGTACAGCGTGCCGTTATCCGGGTCCAGGATCTCGCCACCGCCCCAGTGGTCGTCCTGGCGGTGCAGGCCCGTGATGATCGTCATTCCGATCTTGCGCTGGTTCTTGCGCTCGCCCGGGCACTTGGTGCACAGCTCGTTCGGGTCGTCACCCGGCATGCCGCGCTCGATCACGCCGCGCAGCTCGTCGCCGACCAGCGTGACGCGGATGTAGCCCTCGGGCTTACCGGTCTTGTCGCTGATGCTCTGCCACAGGCCCACCTCGACCGGCGCCGCCTTCGCGGCTGCCGCCGCTTCGGCGGCCACGTCGGCCGCCAGGCAGGCCGCGCCCGGGCCCAGCAGCGCCGCCCAGCACAGCAGCGCGCCCGGCAGCGCGCGCCCCGCGAACACGGACCACCTACTCGGACAGCACCGGCTCGCCGCGCTCCGGCTGGGGCGCGTCGCCGTTGTCGGCCGGCGGAAAGTCCAGCTTCACGCCGCCGTTCTCGTCGACGTCGACGTCGACCTTGCCGCCGTTGGCCAGACGCCCGAACAGCAGCTCGTCGGCCAGCGCCCGGCGCACGGTGTCCTGGATCAGCCGCGCCATCGGGCGCGCGCCCATCACCGGGTCGAAGCCCTTCTTGGCCAGGTAGCTTCGAAGCGCCTCGCTGAAGCTGACGTCAACCTTCTTCTCGTGCAACTGTTCCTCCAGCTGCATCAGGAACTTGTCGACCACGCGCAGGATCACCTGATCGTCGAGCGCGCGGAAGCTGATGATCGCGTCCAGCCGGTTGCGGAACTCGGGCGAGAACATGCGCCGGATCTCCGCCATCTCGTCGCCCGGCATCCGATTCGTGCTGAAGCCGATCGAGCCCTTCTGCAAGGCCTCGGCACCCGCGTTCGTGGTCATGATCACGATCACGTTGCGGAAGTCCGCCTTGCGGCCGTTGTTGTCGGTCAGCGTGCCGTGGTCCATCACCTGCAACATGATGTTGAAGATGTCCACGTGCGCCTTTTCGATCTCGTCCAGCAGCAGCACCGAGTGCGGCTTCTTGGAGATCGCCTCGGTCAGCAGTCCGCCCTGGTCGAAGCCCACGTAGCCCGGCGGCGCGCCGATCAGGCGGCTGACCGCGTGACGCTCCATGTACTCGGACATGTCGAACCGGAGCAGCTCGATGCCCAGCGTGAACGCGAGCTGGCGCGCCACCTCGGTCTTGCCCACGCCGGTCGGGCCCGAAAACAGGAACGCGCCGATCGGCTTCTCGGGCCGCCCCAGGCCCGAGCGCGCCATCTTGATCGCCGCGGCGAGCGCCTCGATCGCCTCATCCTGCCCGAACACCACGTTCTTCAGGTTTCGGTCCAGGTTCTTCAGCTGGGTGCGGTCGTCGCTCGACACGGTCTGCGGCGGGATCCGCGCGATCTTCGCGATGATGTCCTCGACCTCGTTCTTGCCAACCGTTTTCTTGCGCTTGGACAGCGGCAGGATCCGCTGGGCGGCGCCCGCCTCGTCGATCACATCGATCGCCTTGTCGGGCAGGTGCCGGTCGTTGATGTAGCGGGCCGACAGCTCGGCCGCCGCGGTGATCGCGCCGGTCGAGTACTTCACCCCGTGATGCTCCTCGAAGCGCGACTTGAGCCCCTTCAGGATCTCGATCGTCTGCTGCACGGTCGGCTCGGACACGTCGATCTTCTGGAAGCGTCGTGACAGCGCGTGGTCCTTTTCGAAGATCCCGCGGTACTCGTTGTACGTGGTCGCCCCGATGCACTTCAGCTGCCCGGTCGACAGCGCCGGCTTCAGCAGGTTGGACGCATCCAGCGTGCCGCCCGAAGCCGATCCGGCCCCGATCAGCGTGTGGATCTCGTCGATGAACAGGATCGCGTTGTGGCTCGCCTTCAGCTGCTTCAGCACGGCCTTCAGCCGCTGCTCGAAGTCGCCGCGATACTTGGTGCCGGCCAGCAGCGCGCCCATGTCCAGCGAGTGCACCGTGGCCTTCTCCAGGATCTCGGGCACCTCGCCTTTGAAAATACGCCACGCCAGGCCCTCGGCGATCGCGGTCTTGCCGACCCCTGCCTCGCCCACCAGCAGCGGATTGTTCTTGCGCCGGCGGCACAGTACCTGGATCACACGCTCGACTTCCGGCTCGCGGCCGATCAGCGGATCGATCTTGCCGTCGCGTGCCAGCAGATTCAGGTTCTGCGTGTACTGCTCCAGCGGCGAGCTCTGCTCGCGCCCCTCGGGGCTGTCGGAGTCCTGATCGCCCTGCGACTTGGCCTTTTCCTCGCCCTGTGGAGCCTTCGTGATGCCGTGCGAGATGTAATTGACCACGTCCAGCCGCGTGACACCCTGCTGGTGCAGGTAGTACACCGCGTGCGAGTCCTTCTCGCCGAAGATAGCCACCAGCACGTTGGCGCCGGTGACTTCCTTCTTGCCGTTGGAGGTCGATTGCACGTGCATGATCGCCCGCTGGATCACGCGCTGAAAGCCCAGCGTCGGCTGGGTGTCCGCCTCCGAACTCTGCGGCAGCACCGGCGTGTTGTCGGACACGAAATTCTGCAGGCTCTTGCGCAGGTCCTCGATGTTGCAGGCACAGGCGCGCAACACCTCGGCGGCCGACGGATTGTCCAGCAACGCCAGCAGCAAGTGCTCAACCGTGATGAACTCGTGTCGCGCCTGTCGGGCCTCGACAAAGGCCATGTGCAAACTGACTTCCAGTTCCTGCGCGATCATGCTTCCTCCATCACGCACTGCAACGGGTGCTGGTGCTGCCTTGAATGACTAGAAACCTGCTCGAATTTGCCGATGCCCCCAGGGCCGATTACCTTCGACACGTCCGGCCACATGACGCCCTGCTGGTGCAAGCAGTACACGGCCTGCGAGTCGCTTTCGCCGAAGATCGCCTGCAGCATCTGGACGCCGGTCACTTCCTCCTGGCCGTTGGAGGCGCCGCGCGCGACCAGGGTCATCACGGCCCGCTGCACCACCAGCATGAAGCCAAGTGTAGGCTGGGTGTGGGCCTGCGAGCCCGGCGGCAGAACCGGCGAGCGGTCGGAAACGAAACCCTGAAGCCCCTTGCGCAGGTCCTCGATATTGCAGGCGCAGGCCCGCAGCACTTGCGCCACGGAAGCGCTGTCCAGCAGGGCCAGCAGCAGATGCTCGACCGTGACGAATTCTTGTCGCGCCTGACGGGCCTGCGCAACGGCCTGCGCGATCAGGGGACCGATCTCGCTGTCGCGCTGCTGTTCGATCAGGCGGTCCAACCACTCCTCGCCCTTGCGATCCTGTTCTCCCGGCGACTCTGCCCGGCCCTCGCCTTGCGCGCTGGCGATTCCGCGCGAGATGCAGGTCGTCAGGTCCAGCCGCGTGACGCCCTGCTGGTGCAGGTAGTACGCCGCGTGCGAGTCCTTCTCGCCGAAGATAGCCACCAGCACGTCGGCGCCGGTGACTTCCGTCTGCCGGCTCGACCTGGGCTGCACGTGCATCTGCGCGCGTTGGATCACGCGGTGAAAACCCAGCGTGGGCAGCGAGTCGATCTCCGAGCTTTGCGGCATAACCGGCGTGTGAGCAGACACGAAGTCCTGCAGGCTGCTGCGAAGGTCCTCGATGGGGCAGGCACAGGCGCGCAATACCTCGACGGCCGACGGGTTGTCCAGCAGTGCGAGCAGCAGGTGCTCGACCGTGATGAACTGGTGGCGGGCCCGCCGGGCCCCGACGAAGATCTGGTGCAGAGTAACTCCCAGTTCGTGACCGATCATGTTTCTTCCATCACGCACTGCAGCGGGTGCTGGTGCTGCCTTGAATAGCTGCAAACCTGCTCGACTTTGCTGGCCGCCAGATCCCTCGGATAAACGCCGCACACCCCGCGTCCTTCATGGTGGACCTTCAGCATGATCTGGGTGGCCTGTTCGCGCCCCTTGCCGAAGAACTTTTGCAACACACCCACCACGAACTCCATAGGAGTGAAATCGTCGTTCAGCAGAACGACCTGGTACATCGGCGGTGGCTTTACCCGAGAAGCCTGCTTCTCGACCACCGTTCCTTCGCCGATCCGATGGCTCATACGCGCATTGTAAAAAACTCAGCGCATCCCGGCGTTGGGCATTACGCGGACAATCATAAGTGAAATCCGCGCTGCTTCGGAGCCCTCGGAGCGCCGATCTGGAGCACGAAAGCGCGCCATTTGCCGAGGATCAGGCGCATTCGCTTTCCTGCTGGGCCACGTCCGAAGTTTTAAATAACGGGGACCTTCCCTATGCCCGCGTTTCGGCCCCCAAGCCGGGCGTTTTCCGGCGATATGCGCGCCCGAACCGGGAGCACGCGCCATCCGCAATCGAGCGCGCAAGCACCTCGTTGACGGGTCTTGACGCTAACCCGCATTGTCCGAAAAATCCCGCAATCCCGTACGCGTTTCGGATCCCGAGGCGTGGTGCGACGCTCCGGCCCCGGCCGGTGCAGTAGGCGGGACAAGCACGCTGAGGAGGGAGAGGTGGTAATCGCGCGGCTGACCGCCTCGGCTGGGTCTATGGCTGGGAGAAGGAAAACCAATGGCAACGGGTGTAGTGAAGTGGTTTAACGACGCGAAGGGGTATGGATTCATCACACCGGACGACGGGGGAGAAGATCTGTTCGCCCATTTCTCTGCAATCCAGGCGACTGGGTTCAAGACGCTTAAGGAAGGCCAAAAAGTGGCCTTCGAAGTCGTTCAGGGGCCGAAAGGCAAACAAGCTTCGAATATCACACCGAACGGCTGACTAGCGCGCGTCGCAAAAGAAGCCCCGTCAAGGGGCTCTTTTTTTGGCCGGAACCCCTACATCCGGGCGATCAAGGCCTGACCGAATCCGGAACAGGACACCTGGGTGGCCCCCGACATCAGCCGCGCGAAATCGTAGGTGACCGTCTTTTGCTGGATGGTCGTCTCCATCGCCCGCACGATCAGGTCGGCCGCCTCGCCCCAGCCCATGTGGCGCAGCATCATTTCGGCCGACAATATTTCCGACCCTGGATTGACGTAGTCCTTGCCCGCGTACTTGGGCGCGGTGCCATGGGTTGCCTCGAACATCGCCACCGAATCGGACAGGTTCGCACCCGGCGCGATGCCGATGCCGCCGACCTGCGCGGCCAGCGCGTCGGAGATGTAGTCGCCGTTCAGGTTCAACGTGGCGATCACGTCGTATTCGGCCGGCCGCAGCAGGATCTGTTGCAGGAAAGCGTCGGCGATCACGTCCTTGACCACCACCTCGCCGTGCGGCGCTGGCATCTTCATCCACGGGCCGCCATCGAGCAGCGTGGCGCCGAACTCGCGCTGCGCCAGCGCGTAGCCCCACTTGGCGAACGCTCCCTCGGTGAACTTCATGATGTTGCCTTTGTGCACGAAGGTCACCGACTTGCGCTGCTGATCCACCGCGTAGCGCAGCGCCTTGCGCACCAGCCGTTCGGTGCCCTCGCGCGAAACCGGCTTGATCCCGATCGCCGAGGTTTGCGGGAACCGGATCTTGCGCACACCCAGCTCGCGTTGAAGGAAGTCGATCAGCTTGCGCGCCTTGTCGCTCTCCGCCTCGTATTCGATGCCGGCGTAAATATCCTCCGAATTCTCCCGGAAAATCACCATATCGGTCTTCTCGGGCTCGCGCACCGGGCTCGGTACGCCCTGGAAGTAGCGCACCGGGCGCAGGCACACGTACAGATCCAGCTCCTGCCGCAGTGCAACGTTGATCGAGCGTATGCCGCCGCCCACCGGCGTGGTCAGCGGCCCCTTGATCGAGACCACGTATTCGCGCAACGCCGTCAGCGTCTCCTCGGGCAGCCACACGTCCGGCCCGTACACCCTGGTCGCCTTCTCGCCGGCGTACAACTCCATCCAGGCGATCTTGCGCCGGCCCCCGTACGCCTTCGCGATCGCCGCATCGACCACCTTGATCATCACCGGCGTGATGTCCACTCCGGTACCGTCGCCCTCGATGACCGACACGATCGGGTTGTCCGGCACCGTCAGCGAATAGTCGGCATTGACGGTGATCTTCTTGCCCTGGGCGGGAATCTGGATGTGTTCGAACATGACGTCTCCGGAGGCGGCGGTCGATGCGCGCGAACCCCTGCTCATGAGCACCGACGGCGCCGCGTGACGGGGCGGATCAGTTTAGCCCGCCTTCGCCCTGCGGGCTTCGGCGGGCAAGCCCGCGCGCAGCATGGAGGGGCCTGCCCGTCGAACGCGCAGCGCGGAGGAGGGCCTGCCCGTCGAACGCGCAGTGCGGAGGAGGGCCTGCCCGTCGAACGCGCAGCGCGGAGGAGGGCCTGCCCGCCGTAGCGCGCAGCGCGAAGGCGGGCGCTTTTCGATATCCTGCTGCGTCCGCTCGCTGACCGCGCAACCCTACTATGTCGACGTCGATGAATCCGACCCGCCTGGCAAGCCTGACCGCCGCGCTGATCGCCGCGGCGCTGGCGGCGCTGACGGCCGGCGCGCAGCAGGGCGGCCGCGTGCTGCCCACGCGATCGCTGACGGCCGGCGTGCACCTGATCACGGCCGAGGTCGCCACGGATGACGCGTCGCGAGAGCTCGGGCTGATGCACCGCCGCAGCCTGGAGCCCAATCACGGCATGCTGTTCATATTCGATCCGGCCTTCAAGGCCTGTATGTGGATGCGCAATACGCTGATACCGCTGTCGGTGGCGTTCATCGACGCGGACGGCCGCATCGTGAACATCGAAGAGATGCAGGCCCAAACCGACCAGCTCCACTGTGCACGGCGCGAGGTCGCGTTTGCGCTCGAGATGGACCGAGGCTGGTTCGCCGAGCGCGGCTTGAAGCCGGGCCAAACGGTGATCGGGGGGCTGCCGGTACCGGCCGGCGCGCCAAAGTAGCCCGGGTCAGCCGGCCCCTTCTCCCGCTTGGGGATGGGGCTGAGCGGGGCGCGGAGTGTGACCGGGTGCGGTTCCGCTCGCGTTACGCCCTTCGCCAGTGACGGGGGCTCGGGCGTGCTGACCTCGCTCCACCGCACCCGGTCACACTCCGCGCCCCGCTCAGCCCCATCCCCGACGCTTCACGCCGCCCCTTTCCTACGGGCGTGGGACGGCGGCAGGCGAATTCAAAAGCCGCCGTGCGACTGGGCGGCCATGCAGTACAGCATCGGGATGGAGGCCATCGTGTTGAAGCGCGAAGTCAGCATCGCAAGGCGCGCTGCCTTGGTCTTTTCCGCCGCTTCGACCGTCACGATACCGAGCGCCTTTTTCTGATTCGGCCAGATGATGAACCAGACGTTGAACGCCATTAGCAAGCCCAGCCACATGCCGATGCCGATCGGGTGAAACGGACGGCTCAGGCCCAGCGCCTGGCCGATGTAGCCGTTCATCGCCGCCAGCAGCAGACCGGTGATCACGGTCGACAAGGCGGCCCAGCGGAACCAGAACAGCGCCGCCGGAGTGATCACCTTGCTGATGGCGGGCTTCTGCTCGTCCGGGATCTTGGGCATCGAAGGTGTCTGGACGAAGTTGAAATACCACAACAGCCCGATCCACATCACGCCGGACAGGATGTGCAGCCATCGCATGAAGAACGCCGACCAGGCGTGATCGACGTGGATCCAGCTGCCGGTCGTGCCTCCGACCAGCACGATGATGACCACCAGCAAGACGATACCGGCGACAACCGTTCGTCCAAGCGATTGAAATACCGCGCCCATGATTCCCCCCGTAGTTCTTGGATCTAGGTGAGCGGCCGGGAATCTAGCACGTCAAACCGGGGACAGCACCCACAATGCCGCAATTGCGCCGCTCGCAAAAGCACGCGACCGCAGCCGATCAAGGCCGCGTCGCTTCGACTCGCACCTGGGCCGTACCGCGCGCCAACTCGAGCTCGAGCGGCTGCCCCGATCTGAGTTGGCCCGAGTCGGTCACGAGCTGACCGTGCTCGTTGCGCACCAATGCGTAACCGCGGCCGATTACCCGGTGCGGATCCAGCGCCTGCAGCGCGCGCGCGTGCGCAGCGACCCGCGCGGCGCGCGCCGACAGAAGGCCGGAGCGGACCATCGCCATCCGGGCGCGCAGACTGGCCAGCCGCGCCTGCAGGCCGCGGATCGGTGCCCGCGGCGCGGCGAGCGCCCGCAGCGCGAAGTCTAATCTTTGAGTGTGCGCGCGCAGCCGCGCGCCGGTGAGCTGCCGCACGCGCGCCCAGCGGTGGAGCGCTGACTGCAGCAGGCCGTCCCGATCGGGCGCGGCCCGTTCCGCCGCCGCGGTCGGAGTCGGCGCACGCAGGTCGGCCGCGAAGTCGGCGATCGTGAAATCCGATTCGTGTCCAACTCCCACGATCACCGGCACCGCACAGGCGCGCACCGCGCGCGCCACCACTTCTTCGTTGAACGCCCACAGGTCCTCGATCGAGCCGCCCCCTCGCGCCAGGATCACGACCTCGACCTCGGCCCGGGCCGAGACGATCGAGAGCATCCGTGCGATCCGCGCGCCGGCGCCTTGCCCCTGCACCGGCACGGGGTACACGATCAGTCGAACGTAGGGAGCGCGCCGGCGCAGCGTCGTCACGATGTCGTGCAGCGCAGCCGCCTGCAGCGACGTCATGACCCCGATGCGCGAGGGCACGCGCGGTATCGGGCGCTTGACCGCTTCGTCGAACAATCCTTCGGCGGCCAGCCGCTCCTTCAGCCGCAGGAACTGCTCGAACAGCTGCCCCTGACCGGCCCGCCGCATCGATTCGACGCCGAGCTGGAACTCTCCGCGAGCCTCGTACAGGCCGACGTTGGCCACCAGTTCCAGCTCGTCGCCTTCGCGCGGCACGAAATCCACCAGCACGTTGCGCGAGCGGAACATCACGCACCGTACCTGCGCGGCGCGATCCTTCAGGCTGAAATACCAGTGCCCGCTCGCCGCCCGCGTCAGCGACGCCAGCTCGCCGCGAACCCGCACCGCCGCAAAGTTTCCCTCCAGGGATCGAGCAACGGCGCGGTTCAGCTCGGAGACCGACAGGCAAACCCGCGCCGGATCGAGGTTTGCCCGATCGGAGCCAGGCGGCATGCCGGCTAGCGGCGGGAAAGTGTCCACAAACGGGGTGTTTCAAGGACTTACGGTTGGCACGGTCGATGCCGTCCGAACGCGGAGCCGCAACTACATGAATTTAAATGTTTTTTCAAGATGCTTTCGATTTAAGCACCGATCGCTGGCGACCGCTGGCCCCTTGCGCAGACGCAGCTTAGACGATTTGTCCACAGATCTGTCCACATCCCGTGGGCGGGTCATCCCGGCGACCCGGCACGGCGGGAGCGCTCAGTAAACTGCGCGCTTCCGTGCTTCGGGCCGGCCGCGCCCGTTGGTTCGCTTTTCGGAGGCTTCACCTTGTTCGCGATCGTTCAAGCCATCGGCTGGCCAATCTGGCCGTTGATATTTGCCTCGGTGGTCGCGCTGGCGCTGATCATCGAGCGCAGCGCGGCACTGCGGCGCTCGCGGGTGCTGCCCTCCAATCTGCTGCAGGACGTGCTGGCACTGCACGCACGGCGCCAGATCACCTCGGACGTGATGGCCCGGCTCGAGCGCAGCTCTTTGCTGGGCTTCGTGCTGGCTGCCGGACTGCGCAGCGAGCGTGAGCCGCGCGAGATCGCCGCCGGCACGATCGAAGTGGCCGGCGCGCGCGCCGCACACGAGATGTCGCGTTACCTGACGTTGCTCGGGTCGGTCGGTTCCACCGCCCCGCTGCTCGGGCTGCTGGGCACCGTGGTCGGAATGATCGATATCTTCGCGTCGCAGCAAGCCGGGTCCAACCCGCAGCAGCTGGCCCAGGGCATTTCGATCGCGCTGTACAGCACGGCGTTCGGCATCATCGTCGCAGTCCCCTCGGTGCTGGCCTATCGCCATTTCCGCACGCGCGTTGACGACTTCCTGGTCGAGATGGAGCAGCAGGCGCAGCGGCTGGTCGAAGCGCTGTATAACCAGGGGTCGAGCATGATGAAGCGGAGCGACGGGTAGCCCGGTTCGAACCGGTCGGCCACTGGCAGCTGTCATGAGATTTCGCCGCGCGTTCATCGAGGAGCCCGAGCTGAACCTGATCCCGCTGATCGACGTGCTGCTGGTGGTGCTGATCTTCCTGGCGGTCAGTACGACCTACTCGCGCTTCACGCAGCTGCAGATCGAGCTGCCATCGGCCGATGCCGACCGGCCCCAGACGCGCCTGCAGGAAATCCAGGTCGCAGTCACGGCCGACGGGCGCTTCGCGATCGACAAGGCGGTGGTGCCGATGACCGATCCGGAGTCGTTGTCGGCGCTGCTGCGCGCTGCCGCGCAGGGCAACGCGGCGCCGCTGATCGTGATCAACGCCGATGCCCAGGCGCCGCACCAAGCGGTGGTCACGGTGATGGAGGCGGCGCGCCTGGCGGGCGTGACGCACCTGAGCTTTGCGACCCAACGGCGATCCTCGGGACGCTGAGCGGCTATGACCGACCCGTGCAAGTGCAATTTCACGGATGGGTGAACAGGATGTGGCAAAAGCGCGGCCTGATCGCCCGCCTGCTGTGGCCCCTTAGCCTGCTGTACGCCCTTGGCCGGGCGTTGGTGGTGGGGGCATACCGGGTCGGGCTGAGACGTCCCCAACGAGTCGGGGTTCCGGTCATCGTGATCGGCAACCTGTATACCGGCGGCAGCGGCAAGACGCCGCTGGTGATCGAGCTGGTCTCGCTGCTGAAGCGGCGCGGCTGGCACCCGGGAGTCGTTTCGAGGGGTTACGGCGGCACGGCCCACCAGGCCCGGCTGGTCACCGAAGGCAGCGAAGCGTCCGAGTGCGGCGACGAGCCGCTGCTGATCGCGTCCACGACCGGCGTGCCGGTGGGGATCGGCCGTGACCGCGTCGCGGCAGCGAAGCTGCTGCTGAGCATGCATCCGACCTGCGATGTGCTGGTGTCCGATGACGGCTTGCAGCATCGGCGCCTGGCGCGCGACTTCGAGATCGCCGTGATCCACGGGCGGGGCCTGGGCAACGGCTGGCTATTGCCGGCCGGGCCACTGCGCGAGCCGCCGCGCCGCCTGCGCGACGTCGATGCGGTGGTCTTCAACGGGCGCGTGCATCCAGTGCGGATCTATTCGCCGTTCTTTTTCCTGCGCACCGAAGTCTCGGACACCTACTGCCTGGCCAAACCCGAACGTCGGGGCTCGCTCGATGTCCTGGTACGGCGGCAGGCGCAGGCCAACCTGAGGCTGATGGCGGCATGCGGGATCGGTACTCCGGAATCGTTCTTCCAGATGCTGCGAGACCGTGGCCTGCGATTCAAGACGCTGGCGCTGCCCGATCACTACGCGTATCGGCGCAATCCTTTTCCACGGCACGGCGTCGACGGGATCCTGATCACGGAAAAAGACGCCGTAAAATGTCGAGCCGATCGCACGCTGGCGCACGACGAGCGGCTGTGGGTCGTGCCGTTGCGTGCCTTCGTGGACCAAAGACTCACGGAATTGATCGAGACGCGACTGCGGGGTGCCCAAAATGGATCCGAGGCTGCTTGACATCCTGGTGTGCCCGGTCACCAAGAGCCCGCTTGAGTACGACCGGCATCGGCAGGAACTGATCTCGCGTCCAGCCGGCCTCGCCTACCCGATCCGAGACGGCATCCCGATCATGCTCGAAAGCGAAGCGCGGCGTCTGGACGAAGACGAGCGCGCCGGGCGCTGAGCGCTCAGTTGCCCGTGCCGGATTTCATTGCGCTGATTCCGGCGCGCCTGGCTTCCAGCCGCCTGCCCGAAAAGCCCCTGGCCGATCTGGCCGGAGTGCCGATGGTGGTCCGCGTCGCGCGGCAGGCTGCCGCCAGCGGGGCCAGCCGCGTGGTGGTGTGCGCCGACGATGTGCGCATTCTGGCCGCGTGCCGGCAGCACGGAGTCGAGTCGATTCTGACCGAGGTCGGACATCCATCGGGCACCGACCGGCTCTCGGAGGCCGCCGAGCAGCTGGGTCTTCAGGCGTCGGACGTGGTCGTGAACGTTCAAGCCGACGAACCGCTGATCGACCCGGCAACCATCGGTGCGGTCGCGCGCCTGCTTCAGGCGCGGCCCGAATGCGACATCGCGACGGTCGCGCATCCGCTGCGCCGCCTGGAGGAACTCTTCGATCCGAATGTCGTCAAGGTCGTCACCGACGCCGCCGGGCTGGCGTTGCTGTTCTCGCGTGCCCCGATTCCCTGGTCGCGCGAACATTTCGCCGTTGCAGCTGGCAGCGCTGGCGGGAGCCGGGCCGGCGATCAATGGCCACCCGATCTGCAGGCGCTGCGTCACGTCGGCCTGTACGCGTACCGGGCAGGGTTCCTTCAGCGCTTTCGGCAATTGAGCCCGGCTCCGATCGAACGGGCCGAGAAGCTGGAGCAACTGCGGGCTCTGTGGCATGGGTCGCGCATCGCGGTCTTGCAAGTCGATGCGTCGCTGCCGCCGGGAGTCGATACGCCGGAGGATCTGGCCCGCGTTCGAGCGCTGCTGGCCGGCGCCGCCGAAACCGTAGGCGCCGCGCGTTCCGGGTAAACTCGGACCGCCCGGCCCGTGGTTCAGAAGAACAGCCAGCGGAGCAAAACAGCGCAGGGGCGCAATGCAAGCACCAAGGGGGAGCGTCGGGAAATGCGAGTCATTCTGCTCGGCCCACCGGGTGCCGGCAAGGGAACCCAGGCCGGGTTCATCTGTGCCCGCTACTCGATACCGCAGATTTCCACCGGCGACATGCTGCGGGCTGCGGTCAAGGCCGGCACCCCGCTGGGGCTGGCAGCCAAGCGTGCGATGGACGCCGGCGAGCTGGTGTCCGACGAAATCATCATCGGCCTGGTCATCGAGCGGATGAAGCAGCCCGACTGCGCCAACGGCTATCTGCTGGACGGATTTCCGCGCACGATCGCCCAGGCCGAGGCGATGCGCGCGGCCGCAATTGCGGTCGAAGTGCTGCTCGAAATCGAAGTTCCGGATGCCGACATCGTCGAACGGATGAGCGGTCGTCGCCTGCACCTGGCAAGCGGCCGCACCTACCACGTTCGATTCAATCCGCCCAAGGTCCCCGGTCGCGACGACATCACCGGCGATCCCCTGATCCAGCGCGAAGACGACCGCGAAGACGTGGTTCGCAATCGGCTGCAGGTGTATCACTCGCAGACGCGCGCGGTGGTCGACTGCTTCCGCGCCTGGGCCGCCAGCGGCGAGCCGGGCGCACCGGTATACCGCCGGGTCGACGGAATCGGCACGGTCGAGGAAGTGCGTCAGCGGGTATTCGACGCTCTCGACCAGTGAGAAATTTCAATACGAACTCAAACACAATAAGGAGAGTCGCATGTCGGGGTTGACCCTTGCGCTGCTGTGCGGCGGAGCTGCCGTCGTATTCGGCGCAGTTTCGATTTCGTGGATCCTGAAGCGCGACCCGGGCAACGCTCGGATGCAGGAGATCGCCGCCGCCATCCAGCAGGGCGCGCAGGCTTACCTGAGCCGCCAATACCGGACCATCGCGATGGTCGGCGTGGCGCTGGCCGTGCTGATCGCGGCCGTTCTGCCCAGCGGAGTGCTGACCGCTGCCGGATTCGTGCTGGGAGCAGTGCTCTCGGGCGCCGCCGGATTCATCGGAATGAACGTGTCGGTGCGCGCCAATGTGCGCACCGCTCAGGCCGCCACGCTGGGACTGAACGCGGCGCTGAACGTCGCCTTCCGCGGCGGAGCGATCACCGGGCTGCTGGTGGTCGGCCTGGGGCTGCTCGGGGTGGCCGGCTTCTACGCGTTCCTGCAGACGAGCCACTCGGCCTGGGATCTGCGCGCGATGCTGCGTCCGATGGTTGGCCTTGCATTTGGCGCCTCGCTGATCTCGATCTTCGCCCGGCTGGGCGGCGGCATCTTCACGAAAGGCGCCGACGTCGGCGCCGACCTGGTCGGCAAGGTCGAGGCCGGAATTCCGGAGGACGATCCGCGCAATCCGGCCGTGATCGCCGACAACGTCGGCGACAACGTCGGCGACTGCGCGGGCATGGCGGCGGACCTGTTCGAGACGTTCGCCGTCACGGTGATCGCCACGATGCTGGTCGGCGCCTCGGCCTTTCCGGGCACGGACGCGGGGGTCATCTATCCGCTGGCGCTTTCGGGCGTTTCGATCATCGCGTCGATCGTCGGCTGCTATTTCGTGCGGGCGCGCGAAGGCGGCAAGATCATGAACGCGCTGTACCGCGGACTGATCGTCGCGGCCGCGATTGCGCTCGTGCTGTTCTGGTTCGTCACGCGCTGGATCCTCGGGCCAGCCGCGGCCGCTGCCAACCTGTCGCTCGGGAACCTGTACCTGTCCGCAGTGGTTGGAATCGCGCTGACGGCTGCACTGGTGTACATCACGGAGTACTACACCGGAACCGACTTTGCACCGGTGCGCTACGTCGCGAAAGCCTCCACCACGGGCCATGCGACCAACATCATCGCCGGGCTCGCGGTCTCGATGAAGGCGTGCGCCTGGCCCCTACTGGCGATCTGCGCGGCGATCTTCGCCTCGTTCCACCTGGCCGGCCTGTACGGCATTGCGATCGCCGCCACTTCGATGTTGTCGATGACCGGCATCATCGTGGCGCTGGATGCTTACGGGCCGATCACCGACAATGCCGGCGGAATCGCCGAGATGGCGGACTTGCCCAAGGCGGTTCGCAACATCACGGATCCGCTGGACGCGGTCGGCAACACGACCAAGGCGGTGACCAAGGGCTATGCGATCGGGTCGGCCGGGCTGGCTGCGCTGGTGCTGTTTGCCGACTACACGCATGCGCTGGATGAAGCCGGACACCACCTGACGTTCGAGCTGTCGAACCACCTGGTGATCATCGGCTTGTTTATCGGCGGGCTGATCCCGTACCTGTTCGGCGCGATGGCGATGGAGGCGGTGGGCCGCTCGGCCAGCGCCGTCGTCGAGGAAGTGCGGCGCCAGTTCCGCGAGATCAAGGGGATCATGGATCGCACGGCCAAGCCGGACTACTCCAGGGCGGTGGACATGCTGACGGCGGCAGCGATCAAGGAGATGATGATTCCCTCGATCCTGCCGGTGCTGGTTCCGGTGCTGGTCGGTTTGCTGCTGGGACCCGAGGCGCTGGGCGGCGTCCTGATGGGAACGATCGTGACCGGATTGTTCGTGGCCATCTCGATGACCACCGGTGGCGGGGCCTGGGACAACGCGAAGAAGTACATCGAGGAGGGCAACTACGGCGGCAAGGGGTCGGACGCGCACAAGGCGGCGGTTACGGGCGACACGGTCGGCGATCCTTACAAGGACACCGCGGGCCCCGCCGTCAACCCGCTGATCAAGATCATCAACATCGTGGCGCTGCTGATCGTGCCCATCATCGCAGCCCACGCCCGTTAACTCTGTCTGACTTTTACATCTCTCGACGGTCATGCACATACGCGACAACGTGTTCATCGTCTCGGGCGGTGCCTCGGGTCTGGGCGCCGCCGCGGTGCGGATGCTGGTCGAGGAAGGCGGGCGCGTGATCGTCGCGGACCTGCAGCAGGAGGCCGCCCAGGCCCTGATCGAGGACTGCGGACCGGCCGCACGCTATGTGCCTTGCGACGTGACGTCCGAGCTGGATGCGCACGCGGTGGCGCAGGCTGCGCAGGAAGACGGACCGTTGCGGGGACTCGTGAACTGCGCCGGCGTGCTGGCCGCCGAACGGATCGTGGGACGCGACCACCCCCACCTGCTGGAAACCTTCGAGCGTGTGATCCGCGTGAACCTGATCGGAACCTTCAACATGACGCGCGTCTGCGCGCAGGCGATGGCGCACGGGGCGCCGGCGGAGGACGGCGAGCGCGGCGTGATCGTGAACACGGCGTCGATCGCAGCTTTCGAGGGGCAGATCGGACAGGCGGCCTATGCGGCCTCCAAGGGAGGCGTGGTCGCGATGACGCTGCCGATCGCCCGCGATCTGGCCCGGCACGCGATCCGGTGCGTGACCATCGCGCCGGGCAGCTTCGAGACGCCGATGCTGTCCAACCTGAAGCCCGAGTCGCAGCAGGCGCTCGCCATGCAGGTGCCCTTTCCGGCGCGGCTGGGTCGACCCTCTGAATTCGCGCAGATGGTCCGCAGCATTGTCCAAAACGTGATGCTCAACGGCACCACGATCCGTCTGGATGGCGCGCTCCGACTTCAGCCGAAGTAACGGCGGCCGGGCGATCCGGCTGGGTCTGGGGATTGCGGCAGTTCTGTGCTTCGGCGCAGTGCCGGCCGCAGGCCAGCAAGCGCCCGAGGCTGCGACCGGGCTGCAGGCGGTTCAGCCGGCCGCGACGGCGCAAAAGCAGATGGCGGCCGCGGCCAATCCGCTGGCCGCGCGCGCTGGGCTGAAGATCCTGCGCGAGGGCGGCTCGGCCGTCGATGCCGCGATCGCCATGCAAATGGTGCTGACGCTGGTGGAGCCGCAAAGCTCCGGCATCGGCGGCGGCGCGTTTGTGCTGCACTGGGACGGACAGCGGGTGCAGGCGTACGACGGTCGCGAGACCGCACCGATGGCCGCAACCGAGGACCAGTTCATCGGTCCGGATGGGAAGCCGCTGCGGTTCCGGGACGCCGCTGCCAGCGGCCTGTCCGTGGGAGTCCCGGGGGTGGTGCGGATGCTGGAACTCATCCATCGAGAGCACGGGCGCTTGAAGTGGCCCGTGCTGTTCGAGCCGGCGATCGAGCTGGCGCAGCAGGGATTTCGGGTTTCACCTCGGCTGCACGCGCTGCTGGAGCGCGAGACTCGCCTGCGCAACGATGCGGCCGCGCGCGCGTATTTCTACGATCCGCAGGGCAACGCGGTTGCGGTCGGAACGCTGCTGAAAAATCCGGCGCTGGCCGACACGCTGCGCGCGCTGGCCGCGGGCGGCGCCGACGCGTTCTACCGAGGCCCGATCGCGGCCGATCTGGTGCGCGCCGCGCGAAGCGAACCACACCACTCCGGCCGGATCACCGAGGCGGACCTCGCCGGATACCGGGCGCGCGAACGTGAGCCGGTGTGCGCCCCTTACCGGAGCTGGACCGTGTGCGGAATGCCGCTGCCCTCATCGGGCGGCATCGTGACCGCCCAGATCCTCGGCATCCTGAGCCATTTCGAGCTCGAGCCGCTCAGACCGCGCCAGCGCGGCCCCGACCTGATGCTGCAGCCCGAGGCAATCCACCTGATCAGCGAGGCCGAACGGCTGGCATTCGCAGACCGCAACCTGTACCTGGCCGACCCGGACTTCGTGCGCGTCGACGCGGCCGCGCTGCTCGACCCGGGCTACCTTGCCGGGCGTGCCGGGCGAATCGGCGAACGCAGCATGGGGCGCGCCGAGCCGGGTCCCTCGCGCGAGCCGGGTGCCCGCCTCGCGCCGGACTCCTCGCCGCCCAGGCCAGCCACGTCGCACCTGTCCGCGATCGACGCGTGGGGTCACGCGGTTGCGATGACGACCTCGATCGAGGATGGGTTCGGATCGCGCATCTTCGTGCGCGGATTCCTGCTGAACAATCAGCTGACCGATTTCTCCTTCACGCCCCGCGCCCAGGGCCCCGACGGTCAGGTGGCGGCGGGCGGGGCGCCGATCGCCAACCGTGTACAGCCCGGCAAGCGACCGCTGTCGTCGATGTCTCCGACGCTCGTGTTCGATCGTGGGGGTGGCCAGCTGGTTGCCAGCCTGGGATCGCCGGGCGGAACCTGGATCACGTCGTATCTGGTCAAGACGCTGGTCGGCCTGCTGGACTGGCAACTGGATGCCCAGCAGGCGATTGCCTTGCCCAACTTCGGCAGCCGTAACGGCCCGACCGAGCTGGAAGCGGACCGTTTCGAGCCTTCGCTCGTGCAGGCTCTGCAGGCGCGCGGGCATGCCGTGGTCCAGATCCCGATGACGAGCGGGCTGCAGGCGATCGCCGCCGCACGGCCAGCATCGCCTCGGAGCGGGATCCGATGGATCGGCGGCGCCGATCCCAGGCGGGAAGGCATTGCGATCGGCGATTGACGGCCCGTTCGGCAAACACCTGCGCTTGTCTACGGATTGGAGCCGGGTGCCGGTCTAAACTGGCTGGGCGACCACCCTGCAACAGGAGCGAGAACGATGACCATCAAGATCGGAGACCGGCTGCCCAGTGGCCAGATCCAGGAATACGTCGAAGTCGAAACGGCGGGCTGCTCGATCGGCCCCAACCGGTTCGATATCGACAAGCTGACCAAGGGCAAGACGATCGTCGTGTTCGGAGTGCCCGGCGCCTTCACGCCGACCTGCTCGGCCCAGCATGTTCCCGGATTCGCACGCCACTACGACGAATTCAGGAGCAAGGGCGTGGACGAAATCTGGTGCTTCTCCGTCAACGACGCGTTCGTAATGGGAGCATGGGGACGCGACCAGAAGGTCGGCGGCAAAATCCGGATGATGGCCGACGGCTCGGGTGAGTACACGGGCAAGCTGGGACTCGAGTTCGACCTGCGCGCCGGCGGGCTGGGCATGCGCTGCCAGCGTTTCTCGATGCTGGTTCAGGACGGGGTCGTTAAAAAGCTCAACGTCGAGGCCTCCGGCAAGTTCGAAGTGAGCAGCGCCGAAGCGATGCTGCGCCAGCTGGGCTGAAACCTCAGTTCAGGCGGCTGGCCTGCTCCTGCAGTCGCGCCCACCGCTGCCGGATCGAGCCTGCGTCCGGTGTGTTCGGATCCAGACGCAGACACGCCAGCAGATCGAGCGCGGCTGCGCGAGGGCAATCCAGCCGCTCGTACAGGCGGGCACGATCGAGCAGCTGCTCGCGCTCGCCCGGCCGCAGCTCAACCAGCTGCGACTGAACGGCGAGCGCTTCGGCCCACCGGCCCGCCGCCTGGTGCCGCAGCCTGAGTGCCCGCAGGATCCGGACGGGGATATCGTCCTCCGGCACGCCGCGCAGCAAGCGTTGCAGCGCGCCGCATCCTTCGTCGGCATCGGCGTCGCCGCAGGTCGAAGCGAGCCTGGACTGCAGCTGCTGCACTGACAGCGTCGCGCCGCGATCCGACACGTCGATCACCAGTACGCGGCCGGTGCACACGAGCTTGACCAGGAAGCTGTCGGGGAACTCGAGCGCGACCAGCTTCAGTCCGATCGCTCGGCCGATTTCCATATATAGGATCGACAACGACAACGCGATTCCGGCCCTTCGCTCGATCACCCGGTGCAGACAGCCCGCATCGGCCCAATCGCCGCCGCTGCGCTCGCCATGAAAACCGAGCTCCTGGAAAAAGAAGAAGTTCAGCATCCGCAGCCGGTTCAGGACCGAGGCATCGGGTGCGATCCGCCCGCACAGCCGCTGTCCCCAGCCGCGCACGGTTCGAACGACTTCCTCCGGCTGACTGTCGCGATCCACCAGCCGCGTCAGCGCCGCCACGCTCTCCAGCAAAGCCGGAGCCGGGTCGTGCGGGGTGATGGCGTCGAAACGCTTCAAGTTAGGTGGAAAAGATCACGTGGGACCCTCACCCCCGGCGTAGCCGGGCGAAGCCCGGCCCCTCTCCGCAAAGGGGGAGAGGAGGCAAAAGGCGTCGCAGGGCAGGTTCATGAGGAACGCAGCACCAAGTCGCGCAATCTGAAGCCGACCAGCCAAAGCACCGAAATGTAAAGCGCGCCACCTGCACCGACCACCGCCGAGATCCACAGCAGCCGGTCGGCGAACGAGGAAGCCTGGCTCGGCACGGGCAGGTAGGTGCGGATGAGCCAAAGTAGCACCGCCAGCGCACACAGCGCAAGCAGCAGCCTGCCGCAGAAAACAGCCCAGCCGGGGGACGGGTGGTAAATACCGCGCCGCCGCAGACCGAACAGCAGCATCGCCGCGTTGGCGCACGCACCCAGGCTCACCGACAGCGCCAGGCCGGCATGGCGCAGCCAGGGCACCAGCGCTACGTTCGCAAGCTGGGTGGCGACCAGCACCACGACCGCGATTTTCACCGGGGTCCGAATGTCCTGACGCGCGTAGAACCCCGGGGCCAGGATCTTGATCGCGATCAGCCCGATCAGGCCGACCGCGTATCCGATCAGCGCGGTGGCGGTCTGCGTGACGTCGTGCGCACCGAAACGACCTCCTGCAAACAGCGCCGCGATCATTCCGTCGGCCAGCAGCACCAACGCCAGCATCGCCGGCAACGCCATCAAGCACGTCATCCGCAGCCCCCAGTCGAGCAGGCGGCTGTACTGCTCGGGCCGATCGTCGGCGAAAGCGCGCGACAGGCTGGGCAGCAGCACGGTACCCAGCGCGACGCCCAGCAGCGCGGTCGGAAACTCCATCAGGCGATCGGCGAAGTACAACCATGCGTTGCTGCCCGCACCCAGGTGCGAGGCGATCGCGGTGTTGACGATGAGGCTCACCTGTGCGACCGAAACCGCGAACACGGCCGGCCCCATCTGCCGCAGCACTCGCCGCACCTGCGGATCGACCAGCGACGTCCGCAGCCCGACCATCGTCGGCAGCATCCCGATGCGTGCCAGCGCGGGCACCTGGATCGCGAGCTGCAGTACGCCGCCCAGCAGTACCCCGATGGCCAGGGCCAGGATGGGAGGATGCACATGCGGCGCCGCCAGCACGGTGAGCGCGATCATCGATACGTTCAGCAGCACCGGGGTGACTGCCGGAACCGCAAAGCGGCCAAACGTGTTCAGCGCGCCGGCCGCGCACGCAACCAGCGACATGCACAGGATGTACGGGAACATCCACCGGGTCAGCAGCGTGGCCAGGTCGAACACGGGCGGCGTCTTCAAAAAACCACTGGCGATCAGCACCACCAGGGCCGGGGCGGCCACCACGCCGAGCGCCGAAACGGCCAGCACCGTCCAGAACAGCGCCGAGGCCACATGCGAGAGCAGCTCGCGGGCGCGCTCCGAGCCGCCGGCGGACTGGGTGTGGGCGAAGATCGGCACGAAGGCCTGCGAAAACGCTCCCTCGGCGAACAGGCGCCGCAGCAGGTTCGGCAGGCGGAACGCGACCGAAAAGGCATCCATGTCGCTGGCGGCGCCGAAAATGCGCGCGATCAGCACCTCGCGCACCAGGCCTGTGATGCGGGACACAAGGGTCAGTCCGCTCACGGCGACCGTGGCGCGCAGCAAATTCAAGGCAGGACGCTTCAAGCAGGCGGAACGGTCGGAGCCGCTCGTAGGGAACGAAGGGTGGTGTGGTAAAGTTTAAAGATTTAGCGCTTCCTGCGCCCAGCGCCCAGGAAGAAAATCGACCGAGGAAAGCTCCGGACGAAAGACGGACAAATGGCGAATACGAAGCAGGCCCGCAAGCGATCCCACCAGGCGCGGGTGCGCAATCAGCACAACACGGCGTTGCGCTCGCGCCTGCGCACGGCGATCAAGAAGGTGCGAAAAGCCATCGCCGGCGGCGACAAGGCGGCGGCGGCGGCGGAATTGCGCGCGTCCACCCGCGTG
>Ga0137415_10001199_pt1 | contig 25749 bp, 25 predicted proteins | sample CZODoug3_1_1_16f_FD_183082 | JGI IMG/M metagenome (GOLD analysis project Ga0137415, IMG submission 183082) | Vadose zone soil fungal communities from Angelo Coast Range Reserve, California, USA - CZODoug3_1_1_16fungal (Hybrid Assembly) | ecosystem: Environmental > Terrestrial > Soil > Vadose...
GGAAGAATCATTCTCAAGAGCTTAGCAACGACGCCCGTTCGCGCGCCAGCAGCCCGATCCCGCCGCCGACGCATGCCTCTCGGGGAGGACGTGCGGCCGGTGGAGGGGCTCTCCGGGCAGCGCGCGGGAGAGCGGGACGGCGCTCACGGGCAGGACCGTGATGAAGGACCCCGTTACACCGTCGCGCGCTTGACCTGGTCGGCGAGCTTGCAGAACGCGCAGACCGTGCCGGTCGTCACCTGCCCGCAGCGCGCGCACTCGTTGAGCGTCACGGCCTCGGCGCGCTCGAACGCCGGGCGCGCCTTCTCGAGGAACCCGAAGAGGAAGTTGTGCTTGGCGCCCGGGGAGGCGTCCTCCATCCGGCTCAGGATCTCCTTGTGGGCGATGGAGGTCGCCCCCTTGGCGAACGGGCACTCCTCCACGATGTAGTCGATCCGCCGGAGGAAGGCGTACGCGGCGGTCTCGCGCTCCGAGAGGCGGTAGAGCGGCTTCACGCGCCGGACGAGCTTCGCGTGCGTCGACGGAAGCGCCGGCGACTGCCGCGAGAGCGCCTCCGTCTGCCAGTGGAGCACGGAACCGAGGAGCGTCGCGGCCTCGTCGTCGAGGTTGTGGCCGGTCGCGACGACGGGCATCTCGTGCTCGAGCGCGACGCGGTTCATCAGGTAGCGCTTGGAGAGCCCACAGCCCGAGCACGGAGGCCGGCGCGTGACGTTCTTGATGACCGGGACGGGTGCGCCCACCGTCTCCGCGACACTCGTGACGAGCAGCGGCACGCCGCGCCGTGCGGCGAACGTCTCGCACTTCGCCTTCGACTCCACCGAGTAGTCGAAGATGCCGAGGTCGAGGTAGAGGCCGGTCGTCCGGTAGCCCTCGTCGATCAGGACGTCCCAGAGCGCGAGCGAGTCCTTGCCGCCCGAGACCGCGACGAGCACGTGCTCGTCGCGGGCGAACATGCGGTGCTTTCGGATGGCCTCGCGGACCTGGTTCCGGAAGAAGTCGAGAAAGTCCGGCGCGCAAAAGGCCGCGTTGTGGCGCCGCAGCTCGAGGCTCGCGGGCTTCCCGCACTTGCGGCACTTCACGCCGCGCCTCCGCTCATGACCGGGCGGAGCTCGATCGTCTCGTGGTCGTGGACGACCTGGTCCGCCGTGACGAGGTCCTCGCCGCGGATCACCAGCACGGTCTCGGGGATGATGTCGAGGTCGCGCAGCACGTCCTTCACGCGGCGCCCGCCCGCCACCTCGACCTCGCGCCGCGGATTTCTCAGAATGACCTTCACGCGCGCTCGGCCTTCGGGAACCCCCCCGCGCGCTTGACGTCGCGGATCTGCGCGAGGTGGATGCCGTCGTGGCGCACCTGGAGCTGCCACCACTGGGCGAGGTCGAGCTCGCCCAGGCGGCCGTGCTTGAACAGGAGCGTGCGCGGATCCACGGTCGCGAGCCGCTCGATCGACTGCCGGCTCCGCTGCCGCGCCGCCTTCATGGCGGCGATGAGGTCGCCGATCGGCTTGCCGGCCGCCGGCCACACGACCTGCGGCGCTTCGGCCGGGCCGGGCGGGTCGGGCGGCAGCGGCTTGAACGCCGCGAGGTCGGGCGGCCACGGCGTCAACGTGCCCGCGGCCTCGGCTTCCTTCGTGAGCTTCGTCGTGAGCTTGCCGGTCGCGATCTCGGCGATCGTCAGGTGGTCGAGGATCTCGCCGACGGACCAGTCCTGGCCCGGCTTCCAGTCGACCTGGCGCTGCGAGAGGCCCTCCGTCTCGCGGAGCACCTCCGCACGCACCCTTTCCAGCGCGCTCCACAGCGCCTCGACGGGTTTCTGTAGGCTCATCGGGACTCCTCCGGCACGCGTGATGACGTCGCTCGCAGTATACTCCAGGGCCATGCGCGACAAGCGGGGCGCCCTCGCGCGCACGCCGTGGCGCCGGCTCACCACGCGGCCCGTCTACGAAAACCGCTGGATCCGTGTGCGCGAGGACGAGGTCGAGCTGCCCGACGGGCGGACGACGATCTACGGCGTGGTGGAGCCCGGACCCTGTGTCGGCATCCTGCCCTTCCTCGACCCCGACACGGTCGTGCTCGTCGGCCAGTACCGCTACGTCGCCGGTGATTTCTACTGGGAGATGCCGACGGGCGCGCTGCGGCCCGGCGAGAGCGCGGAGGCGGGCGCGCAGCGCGAGCTCGCGGAGGAGGCGGGCTACCGGGCCGAGCGGCTCCAGCCCGCGCCGCGCCCGCCGGACCCGACCGAATTCATCGAGGTACGCACGTTCGCTTTCGAGGAGGTCGTGCGGATGGTCGAGCGGGACGAGATCAAGGACGGGATGACGATCGTGGCCGTCCTGCACGCCGCGCGCCGGCGGGCGCGCTGAGCTACTTCGACGCCAGGACCATCGGCCCGGTCGGCGCGGGCACGCCGTCCTCGGGCTCGAGCGTGATCGCGAAGCCCTTCACCGGCTTGCCGCCTTCCACCGGCGCGAACCGGTGGTTCCCGAGCCCCGCCGCGTCCACGCCGAAGACGCCGGCCGGCCGCGGCGCCGCGTCGGCGATCGTCCACAACTCGTAGGCCTTGCCCGGCGGTGCGGGCGGCAGATTCGCGACGAAGAGCTGACCGCCGGCCGTCGGGTGCCAGATGACGCGGCCCGTCGCCTCGGGACTCGGCCCGAGGCCGCGGAGCGCCACCACCTGCGTCACCGGATCGCGCAGGAGGTCCGCCGCGCCCCGGTACTGCGCGAGCTGCTCGTTCAGCGCGGCCGCGTCGCGCTCGAGCCTCACGCGCAGCGCGGCGCTCTCGCGCGCCATCAGCCCGAGCCACGCTTCGTAGCGCGCCGCGACGAAGGCGCCCGTGAACCAGGCAGTCCCCACGACGGCCGCCGCGGTCGCGACGAACCAGCTGAGCCACGGGCGCCGCCCGCGCGCCGTCGCGCCGACCCGTCGCGCGAGCGCGACTTCGACCTCGGGCGGGGGCGCCAGCGGTGGCACGGAGCGTGCCAGTGCCGCGAGCGTCTCGCGGTGCTCGGAGAGGGTCGCGGCGCAGCGCGGGCACCCTCCGGACAGGTGCGCCTCGAACTCGCGTCGCTCGACGCCGTCGAGGGCGCCGACCGCGTAGACCGCCGCCAGCGTGTCGAACGGCTCGTGGCCCCGGTTCATGTGGCCTGTGCAACCTCGCGGAGGCGCGCGAGCGCGAGCCGGATGCGCGTCCTCACCGTGCCGAGCGGCTGCTTGAACCGCTCGGAGATCTCCGTCTGGGTGAGCCCGCCGTAGTACGCGAGCTCGAGCACCTCCCGCTGGGTCTCGGGCAGCCGATCGAGGGCGCCGTGCTGCACCCCGGGCTCCTCCGCGCCCGGCGCGGTGGCGGACGGGTCGTCCGCGGACCCCACCAGGGTTTCGCCCCGCTTGCGCCGCGCGCGGATGCGCTCGAGCGCGCGACTGCGCGCGCGGGCGACGAGCCACGCCTCCGGGCTCCCGCGCGCGGCATCGTACTTCGACGCACGCCGCCACGCCTCCCAGAACACCTCCCGCAGGACGTGGGTCGCCTCCGCGCGCTCGCGGACGATGTGCACGATGAGCGGGAACACGAGCGACGCGTACAGGTCGTAGAAGCGGGTGAACGCCACCTGGTCACCGGTCGCCATCCGCCTGATGAGGTCCGCTCCCGTGGTCGTCATGCTCGCCCGCCAAACTGCCCGGTGAGGGGTGCTATCCTCGGCGTCATCGGGAACATTCTATCGAACCTGCCCACCGCGCTCCGTGAGGAACTCGTCGAGGTCCTCCTCGAGACGTCCACGCTGCGCCTCGAGCGGATCGTCTCGACCGGCCACGCGACGCCGGTCGGGCGCTGGCTCGACCAGGCGCGCGACGAGTGGGTCCTGCTGCTGCGCGGGAGCGCGGGTCTGCGCCTCGAGGGCGACGCCGAGGCCATCACGCTTGCGCCGGGCGACCACGTCCTGATCCGGGCGCACCGCCGTCACCGGGTCGACTGGACGGATGCCGCCGAGCCGACCGTGTGGCTCGCGCTCCACTTCTGAAGTGATACTCTGTGCCGCATGAAGTGGATGCCCGAAACGAAGGCATTCGACGAAGCCTTCGACCGCGACGGGCCACGGCAGCACTACAGGCCGCTCGTCTCGATCCTCGAGTCGTTCACGCGCGGTGAGATCGAACGCCGCGAGCGGCTGCAGAAGCTCTCGCTCATGGACCAGGGGATCACCTTCACCGTCTACGGCGAGAGGGAGGGCACCGAGCGCATCTTCCCCTTCGACTTCGTCCCTCGCGTGATCCCTGCGCGCGAGTGGGAGCGCCTCCAGGCCGGTCTTCTCCAGCGCGTTACCGTGCTGAACCTGTTCATCCTCGACGTCTACGGGGCCCAGAAGTGCCTCAAGGACGGCGTGCTGCCGCCGGAGCTCGTGCTCTCGCGCAAGGAGTACAAGCGTGAGCTTCTCGGCGTGATCCCGCCGCAGCGGATCTACACGCACGTGGTCGGCACCGACATCATCCGGAACGGCCGCGGCGAGTATCTGGTGCTCGAGGACAACTGCCGCTGTCCCTCCGGCGTCTCGTACGTGCTCGAGAACCGCAACGTCCTGAACCGCGTCTTTCCCGAGCTCTTCACGGCCTACCCCGTCCAGCCGATCCGGGACTATCCGAACCTCCTCCGCGACACGCTGCTCCATGCGGCGTCGCGCGGCAGCGAGAGACCGGTCGTCGTCATCCTCACCCCGGGCATGGCCAACTCGGCCTACTTCGAGCACTCGTTCCTCGCGCGCGAGATGGGCGTCTTCCTCGTCGAGGGCCGCGACCTCATCGTCGAGGACAACCACGTCTTCATGCGGACGACCGGCGGCAAGCAGAAGGTGGACGTGATCTATCGGCGCGTGGACGACGACTTCCTCGATCCGCTGACCTTCCGGCGCGACAGCCTGCTCGGCGTGCCCGGGCTCATGAACGTCTACCGCGAGGGCAACGTCGGGCTCGCCAACGCGCCGGGCGCGGGCATCGCCGACGACAAGGCCGTCTACACGTTCATGCCCGAGCTGATCAAGTATTACCTCGGCGAGGCGCCACTCCTGCCGCAAGTGCCGACCTACCTCGGCTTCCGGCCGAAGGACCTCGCCTACATTCGCGACCACGCGCGCGAGCTCGTGATCAAGACCACCGGCGACTCCGGCGGCTACGGGATGCTCATGGGCCCGTTCGCCTCGAAGAAGGAGATCGAGGAGTACGTCGGCCGGATGCGGAAGAACCCGGCCAACTACGTCGCCCAGCCGCTCGTCGAGCTCTCGGCCCACCCGACCTACGTCGACGGCCGCTTCGAGCCGCGGCGGATCGACCTCCGGCCCTTCATTCTCTACGGCGAGACGATCCGGGTCCTGCCGGGCGGGCTCACCCGCGTCGCGCTCCGACCCGGCTCGTACGTCGTCAATTCCTCGCAGGGCGGCGGCAGCAAGGACACCTGGGTCCTCGCGCCGAAGCACGCCTGATGCTCTCCCGCGTCGCCGATTCCCTCTACTGGATGGGGCGTTACATCGAGCGTGCGGACAACATCACGCGGCTCCTGCTCGTCACCGAAGACTTCTCGACGGAGACGCAGGGCTTGGCCGAGAACCTCGCGCAGAGTGCCTGGAAGGACCTCCTCGCCGTCTTTCCGTCGGCGCAGATGACGCGCGCGGTGGCGCCGCTCGCGCCCCTCGCGGTGCCGTACCTCCACGCCTTCTTCCTCGACGCCGGCAATCCGTACTCGATCCACTTCTCGATGCGGAAGGCGCGCGAGAACGCCCGCTCGGTGCGCGAGGCGCTGACCCTCGAAGTGTTCCTGGCGATCAACGAGGCCTACCGGGCGCTGGAGACCTACGAGCAGCGGGGCATGCCCGACCTGCCGGCCTTCCGGGATGCGCTCACGGCGATGCAGAAGGGGATCTTCACGGTCCTCGGCGCGATCGAGCAGACGTTCACGCGCGACGAGGGCCGGCTCTTCGTCAGGCTCGGCGAGGCGCTGGAGCGCCTCTCCCGGACCACGCTCGTCCTGCGCGCCAAGCTCCCCGGGCTGCTCGCCGCCGAGCCGCGGACCGACCTGCCGCTCTATTACACGCAATGGCGGACGCTCCTCCGCAGCCTCTCGTCCCTCGAGAACTACCGCAAGGTGTATGGCGCGCGGCTCGAGCCGAACCTCGTCATCGCGTTCCTGCTCTTCGACTCGAACTCCCCGCGCTCGCTCCGCTACGGCGCCGCCGCGCTCAAGGAGTGCCTCGAGGCGATCTCCGGGCCGGGCGGGCTCACGCCGCCCGCGCGCCTCGTCGGCCGACTCCACGCCGACCTCTGCTACGACGATGAGGAGTTGATGCGCCGGGCCGACTTCGCGGGCTTCCTCGACCACGTGGCCGCCGAGCTCGGCAAGACGCACGACGCGCTGGCGACGCAATACTTCGTGACCTGATGTTTCTCCAGGTCGAGCATCGGTTTGCGTTCGAGTACGGCGGATACATCAGCGAGTCGTTCCTGGAGCTCCGCGTGCAGCCGAAGACGACCCCGAGTCAGACCGTCGCGTCCTTCGAGCTGGGCGTGGGGCCGCCGACGCGCGTCTTCCGGTATCGCGACTGGAACGACAACAACACGCACCACTTCACGATCACGAAGTTCCACGACCGGATCGAAGTGGCGGCGCGCTCGCTCGTGCACACGCACGTGGCGGGCCCCGCCCTCGCCGCGCTCACGGACCCGCGGCCGCGGGAGGCGCTCCCGTATGCGCTGCGCGACTTCCTCGACTTCGGCGGCCCGGTCCGGCTCACCCCGGCGTTGCACGCCGCCCACCGGGCCGCCGGTGGGCGGGGGAAAGCGCCGCTCGGCGAGCAAGTCCTCGCCCTCGGCGAGCACATTCGCGAGCGCTTCGAGTACCGTAAGGAGGTCACGCGCTACGACTCGACGACCGAGGACTTCCTGAAAATCGGTGCCGGGGTCTGCCAGGACTTCACCCACCTCATGCTCGCGTTCCTGCGCCTGCGCGGCATTCCCTGCCGTTACGTGAGTGGCTACCTGCACGTCGAGCGCAAGACACGGGAGCCGGCGCAGAGCCACGCGTGGATCGAATTCTACGCGCCGAGCGCGGGCTGGGTGCCCTTCGACCCCACCCACAACCGCGAGGTGGACGAGCGCTACGTCGTCGTGGGACACGGGCGCCACTACGACGACGTGCCGCCCAACAAGGGCATCTACCGGGGTGTCGCCAAGGAGACGCTTCGCGCCGAGGTCTTCACGCAGGTGACCGCGGGCAAGAGCGTCTCGACGCTGCGCGAGGCGCTCCGCCCGATCGACCTCCCGGTGTTCAGAGAGATCCCCGAGCGCCGCATCGACCGCCTGACGACCGCCGGCGAAGAGGTCGCCGCCCAACAACAGCAGCAGGACGGGCCCCCGCCGCTCAGGCGGTCTGCCCCTGGATCTGTCGCCGGAACTCGAGCGGGTTCACGACGCGGTGGAACACCTCCCGCACTCCGCCGGTGCCCGTGAGCGTGAGGGAGCCGAAGCCCAGGAGCCGCCCCGTCAGGCTCTGGTCCACCGAGATCGCCTCCACCTGGCGGAGCAGGAGCTCGAGCGTGTGCCGGCGGATGAACCCGGTCTTGATGATCACGCGCTTGTTCGTCACGCCGAATTCCGTGGTCCGGTACGCGATGAACGGCGGGACGAGCAGCAGCAGCCCGACGAGCGCCACCAGACCACCGACCGGGCGCGCGGCGGGCCCGAGGAGGAGCAGGATCGCCGGCCCGACCACGAGGACCACGAGCGCCTTTGCGAACGTGATCCAGTGGAGCGTGGCGCGGTAGACGACGCGCTCGTCCGCCAGGAGGTTCCGGTCGATGTAGCTCAGCGAAGCGGGGACCCGAACGGCGAGCGGCGGGCGGACTGCGGCTGCGACCGTTGCGGGCGCACGCCGACGATCAGCTCGTAGGGCGCCGACGTCTCGGGATCGGGATTGAACACGGCGACCCAGGCGCCTGCGTACTCCCTGCCGAGGCCGGGCAGCGAGATGCCCTCCTTCGGCAGGAGCTTGGGCTCCGAGCGCACGATGAGGCTCATCCTCAGGGTGAGGTACCACGCCAGGTCCGAGGGCTTGCCGTTCACCGTGACCTTGAAGTCCACGTCGTGCGGCGTCTTCAGCTCGCCTGGCTTCACGTAGAAGAAGCGCGCGGTCAGCGGCTCCACGGTCACCGAGAAGCTGTGCTCCTCCAGGCGCTCGGCCGGCTCGGTCAGCTGCACGGTCTGCTCCGAGGGATCGCCGACGTACCCGCCCGCGCGCATGATCGCGACGGTCACGTCGTCGTGCTCGATCATGCCCCCGTCCGCCCAGACGCCCGGGTTCGGGATCGCGATCCCGATGATGTCCCGCACCATCGCCCCATACGTCTCGCGCAACCGGCCACCGTCGACGAGCGCACGATAGAGCGTCGAGCCGAGGACGTCGGGCTCGCGCGATCCGCGGGCCTCCTCGACCGCCCGATCGAGGACCGTGCGCAGGAAGCCCGGCGACTGGTTCTCGACGTGCTCGAGGAGGATGAAGTAGCCGTCGGCCAGCCGTCCTCCGTCGTGACCCGCGCTCGTCCGGATGGGCACGCTGAGCAGGTGCGGGCACTTGCCGAGCTCCGCCCGCAGGGCGTGGGCGAAGCCGATCCCCGACCTCTTCCACTGGTTCCAGGCTCCGTACGCGCCGCTCCACCACTTCACGCCCGCGCCGCGCGCGTCGGGTGGAGGCAGGGTCGGCGTCTGGACGACCGGGCGGGAGGGCGGGATCTCGGGCGCCTCTGGGACCTTCGTCGGCTGGGCGGGTTCGGCCTGCTCCGGGCCCGCGACGGAGAGCCGGCCGCGCGCCGCGGCGGTCACCAGCGGCCGACCCAGGCTCCGGGCGACGTTCGCCTCGAGCTCCTCCCACCGCTGCTCGTTGAGGGTGCCCCTCTCCACGATCAGCGTCATGAGGTTCTCGAACGGGAGCATCAGATCCTCGGCCTGCTTCATGTTGATGGGGCGACGCTCGGAGAGCGCGCGCGAGAACGCGAGCCGCAGATCCCCGGCCTTCGCCTGGCATTCGATGAGCGGCGCGAACGTCGGGTCATCCAGGTGCGCGAGGCCGAGCACGCGATTGAGCACGCCGATCGCGCCCTGGACCGTGACGGCCACGTCCTCCGCGTGGCCGACCCGGGCCGCGGGGCCTTTGTCCGGCGCGATCGACTCCGGAGGTCGCCAGATCACCTCGCAGAGCCGTCGGGCCTCCGGGAAACCCTTGAGCTCGTGGAGTCCGCGGTCCACGTACTCCACGGACTCGATCCGGCCGGCAACGTGCCGCGTCGTCTCGGCGACCAGAATCTGACCGGGGTCGGCGGTCGCGCAGATGCGCGCGGCCAGGTTCACCATGCTCCCGAAGTAGTCGCCGCCTTCCTGGATCGGCTCGCCCGTGTTGATGCCAATGCCGATCGCGATTCTGGGGCCCGAGTGGTTGCGATTCGCCTCCCCGACCGCCCGCTGGATCGCGATCGCGCAGAGGATGGCGCCGCGGGCCGTCGTGAAGGCGACCATGAAGCTGTCGCCCTGGGTCTTCACGACCGCGCCGCCGAACGCCTCGATCTGTTTCCGGACGATGGTGTTGTGCTCGCGGAGGATCCGGTACGCGGCCTCGTCGCCGAACTGCTCCGTGTAATCCGTGAAACCCCGGATGTCGCTGAAGAAGATCGTGACCGTGCCCCCGAACGGCACGGTGCCGGGGGCGTCCTGGGGGCTCTTCGCCCCTCCCTGCGCCGCCATCTCGTCAGCCATTCCCGGTGGAATTCGATAGTAGCCGAAGCGGGGCGAAATCGGCGCGCCTTCTATTCGGGCGCCGGACGCGTGGCACTGCGCTGCATCATGGACCGGACGACCCGGCGGGCCTTCAGCTCGAAGCGCGGCAGGCTCCGCGGCGGCACGCAGCGCACCTCGAGCCGGAGGCCGAGCCCGACGCGAAGCGCCTCCTGGACCGAATGGACGGTCGCGGGGTCGCCCGCCTCGAGCAGGACCCGCACCTCGTCGAGCTCGCCCTCGCGCACGACCTCGATCTGAAACTCGTCCACGTCCGGGAAGCGCCGCACGATCCCCTCGACCGCGGCGGGGAAGACGTTGACGCCGCGCACGATCAGCATGTCGTCGAGGCGCCCCAGGATCCCGCCCTCGAGGCGCAGGAACGTCCGCCCGCACGCGCAGGGCGCGTCGGCCACGCGCACGCGGTCGCCCGTGCGGTAGCGGATCGCGGGCGAGCCCAGGCGTCCGAGGTTCGTCAGCACGAGCTCCCCTTCCCGCGCGGGCATCCCGGTCCCGGGCTCGACCACCTCGACGACGAACTCCGACTCGTTGACGTGGAGCCCCGCCTGCTCGGCGCACTCGTAGCCGTACGCGCCCAGCTCCGTCATGCCCGCGTGGTCGAACGCGCGAGCGCCCCAGTACTCCTGGATCCGCGCGCGCACCGCGGGAATCCCCGCGCCGGGCTCGCCCGCGTGTACGGTGACCCGCACGAGGCCCTTGGACACGTCGATCCCGCGCTCGCGGGCGACCTCGGCCAGGTGGAGCGCGTAGGACGGCGTGCAGACGAGCACCGTTGCGCCCAGCGCCTCCATCCAGGCGAGGCGCGTGGGCGAATCCTGACCGCCGCCGGGGATCGCCAGCGCGCCGAGCGCCCGCGCCCCTTCGAAGCCCGCCCAGAAGCCGATGAAGAGGCCGAACGAGAAGGGGACGAAGACGCGATCGGCGGCCGTGACGCCGGCGCCGCGGAGCACGAAGCCCCAGCACCGCGTCCACCAGTCCCACGACGCCTGCGTCTCCAGCCAGCGGATGGGCTGGCCGCTCGTCCCCGACGTCTGGTGGACACGCACGTAGCGCTCGAGCGGGTACGTGAGGTTGGTGCCGAAGGGCGGGTGCGCAGCCTGGTCCTCGACGAACTCGTGCTTCCGCGTGAAGGGCAGGCGGCGGAAATCGTCCCATCCGCGCAGGTCGTCCACCGTGGCGAGGCCTGCCGCGCGCCACTTCGCGCGGACGAAGGCGTTGGACGCGAGGAGCTCGTGTGCCATCGCCCGGAGGCGCCGCCACTGGTGCTCGCGCAGGACGTCGGGGGCCTGCGTCTCGAGCCGGCGGTCGAACACGCGCGCGCGGCCGCTCAGGCCCGGAGCTTGAAGCGCTGGATCTTGCCCGTCGCCGTCTTGGGCAGCTCGCCGACAAACTCGATCCAGCGCGGATACTTGTACGGCGCGATCTTGTCCTTCACGAACGCCTTGAGCTCGCCGGCCAGCGCGTCGGAGCCCTGCCCCGGCTCCTTGAGGACCACGAAGGCCTTGGGCTTGACGAGCCGGTCGGTGTCCTCCTTGCCGACCACCGCGGCTTCGAGCACCGCGGCATGGCGCACGAGCGTGGCCTCGACCTCGATCGGCGAGACCCAGATGCCGCCGACTTTCAGCATGTCGTCGGCGCGGCCGCAGTACCAGAAGTACCCGTCCTTGTCCTGATAGTACTTGTCGCCGGTCTGGATCCAGTCGCCGAAGAGGGCCTCCTTGGTCTTCTCGTGCTTGTTCCAGTAGTACGCCATGATGGAGTCGCCCTTGACGCGGAGATTCCCGATCTCGCCCTGAGGGATCGGCCGCCCCTCGTCGTCCACGACCCTCGCGTCGTAGCCGGGCACGGGCAGGCCCGACGAGCCCGCTCGCGAGCCGCCGGGCCGGTTCGAGAGAAAGATGTGGAGGATCTCCGTGGTGCCGATGCCGTCGATGATCTCGACGCCGAAGCGCTCGCGCCAGCGCGTGTAGAGCTCCTCGGGCAGCGCCTCGCCCGCCGAGACGCAGAGGCGGAGCGAGGAGGTGTCGAAGCGCCGCTCGGCTTCCTTCACGGACAGCATCGCCGCGTACAGGGTCGGGACGCCGAAGAAGAGCGTCGGCCGGTAGCGCGCGATCAGCTCGAACATCGTTTCGGGCAGCGGCCGGTTCGGGTAGAGCACGCTCCGGGCGCCGACCGCCATCGGGAAGTAGCCGGTGTTGCCGAGCCCATACGCGAAGAAGAGCTTCGCGGCCGAGAGCACCCGGTCGGTCGCCCGGAGGCCGAGCACCTGCTTCGCATAGGTCTCGGCGCAGACGTACATGTCGTGGTGCAGGTGCACCGCCCCCTTGGGCGAGCCCGTCGAGCCCGACGAGTAAAGCCAGAACGCGGGCTCGTCCCGCGACGTGGCCGCCGCCGCCAGCGTGGCGGAGGCCCGAGCGAGGCGGTCCTCCCAGGACATGAACCGGCCGGCGGGCCCGCCCGCGATCAGCACGTGCTTGAGGTACCTGGCCGCGTCGAGCGCAGGCGCCGCCTCGGCGAGGAGCGCGGCCGAGACCACGGCGACCTTGGCGCGGCTGTCGTTCAGGAAGTAGAGGTAGTCGGCGCTCCGCATGAGCGTGTTCACCGGAATCGGGATCGCGCCGATCTTGATCGCGCCCCAGAAGGTCCCGACGAATTCCGGCGCGTCGAGACAGATCATCAGGATGCGGTCCTCCATCCCCACGCCCAGCTCGAGCAGCGCGTTGCCGGCGCGGTTGGCGAGCTCCTGGACGTCCGCGTAGGTCAGCGTCCGGTCCTCGTAGAGGAACGCGGGCGAGGCGCCGCGGCCCTCCGCGACATTCCGGTCCACGAAGTGCTCGGCCACGTTGAACTGGGTGGGCAGAACCTCCGATGCGTTCATCGGCCCTTTGCTCCGGGGCCTGACGAGCGCCGCGACTTTCGCCGCGGAGCCGGCTGTCGTCGCGCGACGGGACGAGGGCGCACGGCCATGGCTTCGATCTCCACCCGGAGCTCCGGCCGCACGAGCCCGCTGACGATCAGGAGCGTGTTCGGCGGGTACGCACCGTCCGGGAAGTAGCCGGGGAAGACCTCCTGCCGCGCCTTCATGAACCCGGGAACGTCCTCCGCGCTCGTGAGAAACGTCTGCAGGCGCACGACGTCGCGCCAGCGGCAGCCGCCCGCCTCGAGGACGGCGCGGACGTTCTCGAGGGCCTGCCGGGTCTGAGCGCCCACGTCGGCGCCGGCGAGCCGGCCCTCGCGGTCCGTTCCGACCTGCCCCGCGACCACGAGGATCTCGCCGGCGCCGGCGAGCATGCCGTGCGAGTACATGCCGAGCGGCTTCCCGAACTGCCGTGGGGTCACGACCTTGGGCATGGCGGTCTCCTCAAGCGAGGCGGACGTACTCGAAGTCGAGCGGCTGGCCGTTGACGCCGCGCGCGGGCGGGGCGATCCAGCCCGCGAACTTGCCAGGCGCGGTCACGGGCTGCATCAGGCTCTCCACCCAGGCCTGATCCTCCTCGGTCGGGAGCCACTCGCGCTTCTTCGCGTCCCACTCCGCCTGGCTGAGCACCCGCCCCTCGGGCGAGACCCTCACGTCGGCGAAGATCCCGATGGCGCGCTGGAAGGCGCGGTGCGGGAGGCGGAGCTGGAAGTCGATCCCGTGCTCCTTGATGACCCGGTTCCAGCGGTCGACGCCGCGCTGGCAGTCCGCGATGTAGTCGTCGCGGAGCCGCTCGTTGAGCGACGGCAGCGCGGGCTCCTCGCGCGAGACGATCGTGTCTCCGTCCAGCTCGGTCACCGTGTAGGTCGCGGCCTTCAGCTGGTGGTCGTCATCCTTCTTCGTCTCCTCGAAGCGGCCCTTCAGGCCCATCGTGTAGAAGTTCGCCGCGTTGGTCGAGATCTCCGAGCCGAAGAGATCGAGCGAGACCGAGTAGTGGAAGTTGAGGTACCGCTGGAGCATTTTTAAGTCGATCCCGCCGTGCCTGCGCACGTCGTCCGTCTTGTGCTGGCGCATGAGCTCGCAGGCGCGCTGGACCACGCGCCCCACGCCGGTCTCGCCGACGAACATGTGGTGCGCCTCCTCCGTCAGCATGAAGCGGCAGGTGCGCGCGAGCGGATCGAAGCCGCTCTCCGCGAGGCCGGCGAGCTGGTACTTGCCGTCGCGGTCGGTGAAGAAGGTGAACATGAAGTACGAGAGCCAGTCGGGGGTCTTCTCGTTGAACGCGCCGAGGATGCGGGGCTTGTCGCGGTCGCCCGAGCGGCGCTGGAGCAGCGCCTCCGATTCCTCGCGACCGTCGCGGCCGAAGTAGGCGTCGAGCAGATAGACCATCGCCCAGAGGTGGCGGCCTTCCTCGACGTTGACCTGGAAGAGGTTGCGCAGGTCGTAGAGCGAGGGGCACGTGCGCCCGAGGTGGCGCTGCTGCTCGACCGATGCAGGCTCCGTGTCCCCCTGGGTGACGATGAGCCGCCGCAAGACGCCCCGGTACTCGCCCGGCACCTCCTGCCACGCCGGCGCGCCCTTGTGATCCCCGAAGTTGATCCGGCGCCCGGGCTCGCGCTCGGCGAGAAAGATCCCCCAGCGGTACTCCGGCATCTTCACGTAACCGAACTGCGCCCACCCCTGAGCGTCCACGCTCACCGCGGTGCGGAGGTAGACGTCCTTCGCCTGATAGCCGTGGGGTCCCATGTGCATCCACCAGTCGAGGAACTTCGGCTGCCACTCCTCGAGGGCGCGCTGGAGCCGGCGGTTCTCGGCGAGCTCGACGTTGTTCGGGATCCGCTCCGTGTAGTCGATGCCGGCCATCACACTCTCCTTCGATCGAACTCGCCGCGCTGCCCGGTGCCGTAGACCGAGAGGGCCCCCGTGGGGCCGACGGCGTTCGGACGCTGGAAGATCCAGTTCTGCCAGGCCGACAAGCGGGCGAAGATCTTGCTCTCGAGCGTCTCGGGCCCGCCGAAGCGGAGCGACGCCTCCATACCCGTGAGGGCGTCGGGCGAGAAGGACGCGCGTTCCTCGAGCGCGATCCGCACCTCGTCGTGCCAGTCGATGTCGTCGGGTGTGAAGGTGACGAGCCCCGCCTCGGCCGCCGCTGCGGCGTGCAGGTCTTCGCCGACGCGCGCGCGGAGCTTGTCTACCCGCGCGGGCTCGGCGAGGAACCGGCTCGCCAGACGCGACAGGCCGTTCACCGTCGGGTAGGCGCCGAAGTTGAGCTCGGTGAGCCGCAGGGCGGGCGCCGGCCGAGGGTCGCCGTCGCGCGCGCCGGCGAGCATGTACGCGCGGTCGGCCGCCAGCACGAGCTCGAGCAGCGTGCCGGCGAAGCACGAGCCCGGCTCGACGAGCGCGAAGAGCGAGCGCGACGAGACGTCGAGGCGCTTCCACGTGCGCTTGAGATACAGCCGGATCTCGCGCACGAGCCAGTCGTCGTGGTGGGCCGCGAGCGCCCGGTCGTAGGCCTCGACGAGCCCGGCGACGCCGACCGTCTTGAAGACCCAGAGGCCGATCTCCTCCTCGTTCGTGCGCAGATGGAGGATCAGGTCGTCGAGCTCGCGAGCGAGCGCGAGGGGCCAGAACCCGGCCCCGGCCGCGTGGATCTCCCGAGGGTCCTCGGGCGGCGCAGCCGTCGGGCCCGTGATCGTGATCTCGGCGAGCGCGCGCTTCCTGTCGATCACGCAGGCGACACGGCCGTACGTGACGCGATCGCCCTCGAGCGTGCGCTCGAGCGGCGTCAGCGCGATCCCCTTGGCGCCCGCCGGCCGGTCGGTGCGCGCCGCGAGCCCGCGCGCGCGCTGCCTCACCACCTCGTCGAGGCGCGAGCGCGGCACGACCTCGTCCACGAGCCCCCACTCGACGGCGCGTCGGCCCTTCACGCCCTCCTCGGTGGTGCAGAAGAAGTCGGCGCGGTCGCGGCGCACGTGGCGTTTGTCCACGAGACGCGTGAGCCCGCCGGTGCCGGGCAGCACGGCGAGGAGCGGCACCTCCGGGAGCGACACGGCGGTGTTCCCGTCGTCGGCCATGACGATCCAGTCGGTCGCCAGCGCGAGCTCGTAGCCGCCCCCGGCGCACGGGCCGCTGACGGCGCAGAGGTAGGCCTGGCGCGACTCCCCCGTCGCCTCCTCGATCGCGTTGCGCGTCTCGTTGGTGAACTTGCAGAAGTTGACCTTCCAGCCGTGCGCGGACTGGCTGAGCATGCGGATGTTGGCGCCCGCGCAGAAGATGCGCTCCTTGCCGGAGGTGAGGACGACCGCGCCCACCTCGGGGTGCTCGAAGCGGAGGCGCTGGACCGCGTCGTAGAGCTCGATGTCCACGCCGAGGTCGTACGAGTTGAGCTTGAGCTCGTAACCGGGCCTGAGCCCGCCGTCCTCCCGCACGTCCATCGCCAGCGTGGCCACGGGTCCGTCGAAGGCGAGCTTCCAGTGCCTGTACCTCGTGGGCTCGGTCCGGAAGTCCACCAGAACGCGGTCGCCGGTGTCCGCCATGGTCCCTATCCCAGGATGACCCACAGCGCCGCGGCCTGCTTCGCGCCGAGGTTCTCCCAGCCGTGCGGCGTGCCCCCGTCGAGGAGCGCGCTGTCGCCCGCCTCGAGGACGTGGCGGTCGCCGTTGTAGTGGAGCGCGACCTTGCCCTGGAGCACGTAGAAGAGCTTCATCTGGCCCGGCTTGATGACGACCTTCTCGGTGGTGACGCCGCGCGACCGGGCGCCGAGCGTGGACACGACCGCGCGGATCTTGCCCTGGAACAGCCCCGCGCCCAAGACCGTCCAGCGCTCGGAGGAGCCGTCGAACGTCACGACCGGGTAGTCCTTCTTGCGCGAGACGATGATCGAGCCCGCGGGCTCTGCGTCGAAGAGCGAGGCGATCGGCACGCCGAGCGCCGCGGCGACCCGGCCGAGCGTGTGCAGCGAGGGCGTGAGCCGCCCCGACTCGATCTGCGAGACCATGCTCGGGGTCAGCTCGGCCTTCTCGGCGAGCTGCCGCTGCTGGAGCCCGCGCTCCGCGCGGAGACGCCGGATGCGCCCGCCGAGCGAGCTCACGCGACCTCCTCGGCGGCGCGCCCGCCGCCGTCGAGCCCGGCGAGCGCGCGGAGCGCGCGCGCGACGAAGACGCGGGTCATCTTCTTCCGGTACGGATGCGTGAAGTCCGTGTTGTCGAGGGGCTTCGACGGCCCCGCCGCGAGGTCGGCCACCCGGGCAATCAGCTCGGGCGTGAGACGCTCACCCGCCAGGGCCGCCGCGGCGGCCGGCGCCGGCCGCGGCTGCGAGGCGACGGCGCCGAGGACGATCCTGGCCGCGCTCACGCGGTCCCCGTCCATCCGGAGGGCGACGGCGACACCGAGGACGGGGAAGTCGAACGAGCCGCGCCGCCGGAGCTTCAGATACTCGCTCTTCCAGCCCTCGGCGGGCGGCAACGCGATGTCCGCTACGATCTCGCCCGGCTGCTTGGCGAGGTACTCGATGCCGTCGTCACGATAGAGCGCCTCGAGCGGGACGATGCGCTCGCCCGACACGCCGACGAGCCGCACGCGGGCGCCGAGGCTCCAGAGGACGGGCGCCGTGTCCGACGACGACACGGCCCAGCAGCGCGGGCTGCCGGGGGCGACCAGGCAGATGTCGCCGTCCTTCTTCATGCAGAAGCCGATCGCCTTCCGCCACTCGTGCGACTGGTTGTAGTAGTTGCAGCGCGTGTCCACGCACACGTTGCCGCCGAGCGTCCCCATGTTGCGGAGCTGCGGCGAGGACACGAGGCCGGCCGCGGTCGCGAGCGCTCCGTAATGCGCGGCGATCTCCGGGTGGGCGGCGACGGTCGAGAGCGTCGTGCCGGCGCCGAGCGTCACGCCCTCGCGCGCGCTGCCGCGGATGCCCGTGAGCTCGCGGATCCCGCGGAGCCCCACGAGCACCTTCGGCTCGAACTGCCGGCGCTTCATGTTCGGGAAGAGGTCGGTCCCGCCCGCCACGGGCATCGCGGCGGCGCCGTGCTCGGCCAGGGCCTGCGCGGCGGCGCCGAGCGTGCGCGGCGCGAGGTACGTGAACGGCGGAAGCCTCAGCATGACTGGAACGGGCGCGCGGCGACGGCGTCGGCCGGTTGGCCGAACGCGGACTCGACCACGACCGGCTCCTTGAACTTGAAGAGCGGGATCTTCTCGGGCCCGACGCGCGCGGGCTTGCCCTTGCGGAGCAGCTCGAGCCCCTTGAGGATCATCTCGGGCGTGATCGGCACCTCGTCGCAGCGCACGCCGACCGCGTGGTAGATCGCGTTCGCGATCGCCGGCGGCACCGGCAGGAGCGGCCCCTGCCCCGCCTCCTTGGCGCCGAACGGCCCCTCCGGGTCGTCGGTCTCGACGAGGAGGGTGTGGATGTCGGGCGTCTCCAGCGTCGTCGGGCTCTTGTAGTCGAGCATCGAGGGCTGCTTGTGGAGGCCCTCGCGGAAGACCTGGCCCTCCATGAGCGCCTCGCCGATGCCCATGTACACGGAGCCTTCGACCTGGCCCTCGACGAGCAGCGGGTTCAGCGCGCGGCCGATGTCATGCGCGATCCACACGTCGTGCAGCTCCACGCCTCCCGTCTCCTCGTCGACGCTCAGCTCCACCACGCACGCCGAATATGAGTAGCAGGGCGACGGCCCCACGCCTCCGCCCTTGTACTTCCCCGCGCGCTTGGGCGGCGCGTACGAGCCCGCGAACGCGAGTACGCCGTGCATCGCCTCGGCGAGCTCGACCGCCTGGGCGAAGGTCACCGCCCTCTCCCACTGGTCGGGCACGCCCACCTTGCGGTCGCGGAACGCGAGCTCGCCTGGGTCGACCTCGAGCTTCCGCGCGACCGCCTTCGCGATGACGTCCCGGAGCCGTCCGGCGGCCTGGATGGCCGCCATCCCGCACATGAGCGTGACGCGCGAGGAATAGGAGCCGAGATCCACGGGTGTGAGGCTCGTGTCCGCGGGGTGCACGTGCACGTCCTTCGGATCGATGCCGAGGACCTCCGCGGGCAGGTACGCGAGGATCGAGTCCGAGCCCTGGCCGATGTCGGTCGCCCCGCACAACACCGCCACGCAACCGCTGCGGTCCGCGCGCAGCACCACGCCCGAGTGGGGCATGCTGTTCCAGTAGATCGCGGTGCCCGCGCCCGTCATGTACGCCGAGGCGGCGATGCCGACGCCGCGCCTGCGCGGGCCCTGCCCCCTGGGCTTCGCGCGCTTCTCGCGCCAGCCCGACGCGTCTACCACGCGGTCGATGCACTCGCCGAGGCCGATCGTCGTCACCGTGAGGTGGTTCGCGGTCTTCGTGTAGGGCTCGGCCAGGATCCGCGTGCGCATCTCGGCCGGGTCGAGCCCGAGCTGCTCCGCGGCCTTGTCGAGCTGGCACTCGAGCGCGAAGCGCGGCTGCGGCGTGCCGTGGCCGCGCTTGGGGCCGCAGGGCGGCTTGTTCGTGAAGACGCGCGCACCCTCGAACTTGTACACGGGCATCTTGTAGGTCACGGGGTTGATGACGCCCGTGTAGAAGGTCGAGGCCACGCCGTAGGAGCCGTACGCGCCGCCGTCGAGCCAGGTCTTGAGATGGCAGCCCGTGATGTCGCCGGCCTTCGTGAAGCCCGTCTTGATCCACATGAGCACCGGATGGCGCCCGCGGTGGATGTAGAAGACCTCCTCGCGGCTGCACGCGATCTTCACGGGGCGGCCGGTGAGCTGCGAGAGCCGGCAGGCGGCGATCTCGTGGGCGAAGGGATCGAGCTTGCCGCCGAAGCCCCCGCCGACGGGGGCGGCGATCACGCGGATGTGAGCCGCCGGCATGTCGAGGATCCTGGGGAGAAGTCGGTGGACGTAGTGCGGCGTCTGGGTCGAGGACCAGAGCGTGAGCTTGCCATCGGGCGTCGCATGCGCGACGGCCGCGTGCTGCTCCATCGGCAGATGCGTGTTGCCCTCGTAGAAGAACACGTCCTCGCGGACGAGGTCCGACGCGGCGAACGCCGCCTCGACATCGCCGAACTGCAGCGCGACGTTCTTGTGGACGTTCGGCCCATCGCCATACTCGTGGATGCGGACCTCCGGCCGGGCCAGGGCCTCTTCGATGGACATGAGCGCGGGTAGCGGCTCGTACGCCACCTCGATCAGCCGGCACGCGCGCTCGGCCGTCTCCTCGTCCACCGCCGCGACCGCCGCGACGGCGTCGCCGACCATGCGGACCTTCTCGCTGCAGAGCGCCTCCTCGTCCTGGGAGACGGGCAGGATCCCGAACTTCACGCGCGGCAGGTCGGCCGCGGTGATGACGGCGTAAACGCCCGCCAGCTCCCGCGCGCGCGACACGTCGATGGACCTGATGAGCGCGTGGCCGTGGGGCGAGCGCAGGAGCCGGCCATAGGCCATGCGGGGCAGGACGAGGTCGTCGGCGTACTTCGTCTCGCCCACGACCTTGGCCCAGGCGTCGATCTTCGGAAGCGGCTGCCCGACGACGGTGAACTGCTTGTTCATATCGGATTCGCCGTCGGGGCGCCTTCGCCGGGCCTCCGGCGCCCGACGATCGGGGAGGTCAACCCGCCCTGACCCATCAACCCGTTCTGACCCATCCTGAGGGCGGCGAGCTCGACGGCGTCGAGGATCTTCGTGTAGCCCGTGCAGCGGCAGAGGTTCCCCGCGAGCGCCTCCTTGATCGCTTGCCGGGTGGGGTTCGGTCGGTCGGCGAGGAGCGCCTTCGCGGTGAGGAGGATGCCCGGCGTGCAGTAGCCGCACTGGGCGGCGCCGAGCTCGGCGAACGCCTGCTGGAGCGGATGGAGGCGGCCGCCGTCGGCCATGCCCTCGACCGTCAGGATCTCCCGCCCGGCGAGATCCGCCGGCAGGGCGAGGCAGGAGAGCACGGGTTCCCCGTCCACGAGCACCGTGCAGGTGCCGCATTCGCCGAGCTCGCAGCCGTGCTTCGTGCCGATGAGCCCGAGGTCCTCGCGCAGCACCTCGAGGAGGGTCTTGTGGACCGGCACGAGCACGTCGTGTGCCTCGCCGTTCACGGACAGGGAGAGCCGGCTCTTCATCCGTACTCCTGGCCCCGGGGGGCGGTTAATCAGGGATTAATAACGATTCGAAAATACTGAATCGGACCCGGGGCTGTCAAGGGGGGCCGGCGGCGTAAGATGGCGCCCATGCCGTACGTGAGGACCGACGACCGCGTGCGGATCTACTACGAGGAGCATGGCGCGGGCACCCCGGTCGTGCTCGCCTACGGCATCGGCGGCAACGTGAAGATGTGGGACGTCAACGTCCCCGGCCTGGCGAGGCACCACCGGCTCGTCCTCTGGGAGCCGCGCGGCCACGCGCGGTCGGACAGTCCCGAGGACCCCGCCAAGTATTCGTTCCGGCGCTGGGTGCTCGACCTGAAGGCGGTGCTCGACCACCTGGCACTCCGCCGGGCGCACGTCGGCGGCCTGTCGCTCGGCGGGGGGATCGCGACGCGCTTCGCGCTCGCCTTTCCGGGGCGCGTCCGCTCGCTCGTCGTCACCAACTCCTCGTCGGCCGCCGGGCTCCCGCTCCCCTGGCAGAGTCTCGTCATGCGCGCGCGCTCGATCGAGATCACGCTGACCCAGGGCATGGACGCGATGGCCGAGTTCGCGATGGCCGAGAACCCGAACGTCGCCGAGCGGCTGGCGCTCGACCCCGGCGCCAAGGTCGAGTTCTACGAGGAGTACCGGCGGCTCACGCCCATCGGCTACGCGAACGCGCTGCGCGCGTTGCTCGCGATGGACCACATCACGGACGAGCTGCCGAGGCTCCGCATGCCCGTGCTCCTGATCGGCGGCGATCGCGACCCGTCGCTTCCGCCGATGAAGGTGATCCACCGGAAGATCCGCGGCTCGAAGCTGGTCGTCCTCTCCCCCGCCAGCCACTTCGCGAACCGCGACCAGCCGGAAGCCTGGAACCGCCTGGTGCTCGCCTTCCTCGCGAAGGTCGACAAGAAACGGTAGCGCCCACGGCGAGGGCGGCGCGGGGGTGGCGAGACCCGTTCCCGCCGCGTCAAACGCTGACCGCGGGCGCTACGCGCTACTTTTTGGACGCGTCGTAGATTTCGCCGAACAGCACCCAGCGCTCGCCGTCGAATTTGGCGAGCTGCTCCTGCTCGAGCGGGTAGAAGTCCGTCGGGCCGGTGTTGACCTTGATGCCTGGCAGCAGCAGCGGCAGCGCGAGATTCTTGAGGTTCGCCGCCTGCTTCATGATGTTCTCGCGCGAGAGGTCGCTCCCGCACTGCTTCAGCACCTGGGCCAGGCCCTGGGCGACCGTGTACGCGTAGACGTTGAACACGTCCTTGGTGTTGCCCTCGGCGTAATACTTCTGCATGAAGGCCAGCCAGTCCTTCATACCCTGGTCGTTCTTCCACTGCGGGTCGGTCGGGTCCTTGAGGTAGAGCGCGGTGATCAGGTCCCTGGAGGCCTCGATCCCGGCGGGCTTGAGCACGACGTCCACCGATGCCGACACGTTGTTGAGCAGGTGGAGCGGCTTCCAGCCGATGTCGTGGGCCTTCTTGATCGCCTGGACGGCGAACTTCGGGATGGTCACGTTATAGAAAACGTTGGCGCCGCTATTCTTGAGGTTGACGATCTGCGAGTCGATCGTCGGGTCGGTCACCTCGTAGGACTGCTCCATGACGATGACCTTCTTGGCGGCGTCGCCGAGCCCGTCCTTGATGCCCTTCACGTAGTCCTTCCCGTAATCGTCGTTCTGGTAGAGGATACCGATCTTCGGGTTCGGGACGTTCTTGAGGACGTACTGGGCGTAGATGTGCCCCTCGGTCTGATACGTGGGCTGCCAGCCCATCGTCCACGGAAAGTGCTCGGGGTCGCCCCACTTGGTCGCCCCGGTCGCGACGAACAGGTGCGGGACTTTCGACTGGTTGAGGTACTTGTGGATCGCGCTGTTGGTCGGCGTGCCGAGCGTTTGGTAAACGAACGCGACCTGCTCCTGCTCCACGAGCTTCCGGACCATCTCGACGGTCTTGGGAGGGCTGTAGCCGTCGTCCAGGGTCACGAAGTTGATCTTGCGTCCATTGATGCCCCCCTCGTCGTTCACCTTCTTGAAGTAGGCGGCGAGCGCCTTGCCGATGGTGCCGTACGCGGACGCCGGGCCGCTGTACGGGTTGGTGTTGCCGATCTTGATCTCGGTAGCCGTGACGCCGACCGTCTCGGCGGCGACCGGCGCGGCGAGCCCCGCCAGCGCGAGCGGCGCGGCAAGAACGAGCGCGAGAATGCTCCTTCGCGTCATGCTGTCCTCCTTGCGTGTGGACTCTTGCGTGTTGACCGCATCCTAGGAACCCTCAGGCCGCCCGCCGCGTTCCGCCCGAGGCGCGCGCGAGCCGGCCCAGCACGAGCCTCAGCGAGCCGGCGATGCCCCGCGGCATCGCGTACATGAAGAGGATCAGGAAAATACCATAGATGGCCCAGGGCGCGGCCTTGGAGATGTCCTGGGCCCAGTTCGGCACGAATTGGATGAAGAGCGCGCCGAAGATGGCGCCGGAGATCGACGCGAGGCCCCCGATGACGATACCGACGAGGAACGTGATCGAGAGGAAGACATTGAACGCGTCGGGCGCCACGAAGGCGATCGCAAGCGCCGAGAGCGCGCCCGCCACTCCCGTGTACGCCGCGCTCACGCCGAAGGTGAGCGACTTGTAGAGGGCATTGTTCACGCCCATCGCCTGAGCGGCGATCGGGTTGTCTCGGATCGCGACGATCGCCCGTCCCGTGCGCCGCGAGAGGAGATTGGCGGCGAGGACGAACAGCACGAGCAGCACGCCCAGCGTCACGAAGTAGAGCCACTGGTCGGGGTTCAGCTTGAGACCGAATGGCGCGTCCGGCTTCGACAGCACGATCCCCTGCGAGCCGCCGGTCCAGTGCTCGAAGTATTTCAGGATCTGCGGGATCGCGAGGGCGAGGGCGAAGGTCGCGAGCGCGAGGTAGAGGCCCTCGAGCCGGAGCGCCGGGATGCCGAAGAGAAAGCCGACGACGAGGCAGAGGAAGCCGGCCACCGGGATCGTCCAGCCGTACGGCACGCTCCACCTGTCGATCATGATCGCGGTCGTGTAGGCGCCGAGCGCGTAGAAGGCGCCGTGGCCGAGCGAGATCTGGCCGTTGAAACCCGTCAGGATGTTGAGGCCGAGGAGCGCGATCGCGTAGATGAAGACCTGCGTGAACTGGAAGAGCCGGAAGTTGCTGAGCAGGAACGGCAAGAGGCAGGCGGCGGCGATCGCCGCCGGGACGATCGCCCGCCGGAGGCCGGCACCGGTCATACGCGGTGCACCGCGACCCGCCCGAAGAGGCCGCTCGGCTTGACGACCAGAACGATCAGGATCACGGCGAGCGCAACCGTCAGCTTCAGCTCGGTGCCGATGAAGCTCACGTACGTCCCCACGAGGTTCTCGACGACGCCGACGATGAGCCCGCCGAGGACCGCGCCGCCCGGGCTCGTGAAGCCGCCGAGCGTGGCCGAGGCGAAGGCGTAGATCAGAATGCCGCTCATCATGTTCGGGTCGAGGAAGACGACCGGCGCCACCATCATGCCCGCCACCGCGCCGACGAGCGCGGCGAGCCCCCAGCCGACGGCGAGCATCCAGCCGACGCGGATGCCGCAGAGCCGGCTCGAGACGGGGTTCTGCGCGGCGGCGCGCATGGCGAGACCGAGTGTCGTGTAGCGGAAGAAGACGTACAGGCACAGGAGGACGACCAGCGTGACACCGAGCGCGCCGATGTCGTGGGCGCCGAAGAAGATGTTGCCGATCCTGATGGGCTTCTCCGGGAACGGGCTCGGGAAGGGCTTCTGGATGTAGGAGTAGATCCAGCCGGCGAGGCTGTTCAGGATCACGAGGAGCCCGATGCAGACGATGACGATCGTGAGGATCGGCGCGTCCTCGACGGGGCGGATCACGACGCGCTCGATCACGAGCCCCCCGACGAAGGCGATCGCCAGCGTGGCGGCGAACGCCACCCAGTACGGGAGCCCCGCGTTGATCAGCGTCCAGGCGAGGTAGGTGCTGAACATCGCCATCTCGCCCTGCGCGTAGTTCACGACGTCGGTCGCCTGGTAGATCATGACGAGCGCGAGCGCGAGGCTGCCGTAGATACCGCCCGTCGCGAGCCCCGACACCACCTGCTGGACGAAGATGTCCACGCGCTCAGTACCCGAGGTACGAGCGCCGGATGGCGTCGTCCTTCTTCAGATCGGCGGCGGGCCCCGACATGACAACACGCCCGGTCTCGAGCAGATACGCGTGGTCGGCGAGGTCGAGCGCCGTCGCGGCGTTCTGCTCCACGAGCAGGACGCCGACGCGCTCCTCGCGATTGATCGCGCGCACGATGCGGAAGATCTCGCGCACGACCAGGGGCGCGAGCCCGAGCGAGGGCTCGTCGAGGAGGAGCAGGCGCGGCCGCAGCATGAGGGCGCGCGCCACGGCGAGCATCTGCTGCTCGCCGCCCGAGAGGCTCCCGGCGATCTGCCCCCGCCGGTCGCCGAGCACCGGGAAGTACTCGAAGACCCGCCGCAGGTCACCCGCGAGGGCCGCCCGGCCCGAGCGCGCGTAGGCGCCCAGTCGCAGGTTCTCCTCGACGGTGAGCTGCATGAAGGTGCCGCGCCCCTCGGGCGCGTGGGCGATGCCGAGGCGGACGATGTCCTCGGTCGGCCGGCCGGCGATGCGGCGCCCGTCGAAGCGGACCTCTCCCGCGGTCTTCACCATCCCGCAAACGGCGCGCAGCGTCGTGGTCTTGCCCGCACCGTTCGCGCCGAGGATCGTCGTGATCCCACCCTCCTCGACGACGAAGGAGAGGCCGTGGAGGACCTTCGTCCAGCCGTACTGTGCCTCGAGCCCCTCGACCTCGAGCAGCGCCATCAGGCGGCACCGGCGCGCCCGCGGTCGTCGGTCCCGAGGTAGGCGCGGATCACGTCCGGGTTCTTCTGGATCGCCGCCGGCGATCCCTCGGCGATCTTTCGT
>Ga0137415_10001200_pt1 | contig 25749 bp, 27 predicted proteins | sample CZODoug3_1_1_16f_FD_183082 | JGI IMG/M metagenome (GOLD analysis project Ga0137415, IMG submission 183082) | Vadose zone soil fungal communities from Angelo Coast Range Reserve, California, USA - CZODoug3_1_1_16fungal (Hybrid Assembly) | ecosystem: Environmental > Terrestrial > Soil > Vadose...
AGCGGGTCGCGGTGTAGTTGCGGTTCACTGACCAAAGGCAGTTCTCAGTCTGAGCCAGGGAATCGTACCCCACTCCGGTGGGTTATTTTTCTCGTATGTCAAATGATTTCTACAACATCGACAGCGTGCTGTCAGAAGAGGAGCGCGCCGTTCGCGACACGATTCGCGCGTTCGTCGATGAAAAGGTTCTGCCGATCATTGGCGACTGCTACATAGAAGGACGATTCCCGAAGGAGCTGGTGCCCGAGATGGCGCAGCTCGGAATGTTCGGCGCCAATTTGCCCGATGAGTACGGGTGCGCCGGCCTCAACAACGTCGCCTACGGGCTGATCATGCACGAGCTCGAGCGCGGCGACTCCGGCGTGCGCTCGTTTGCTTCCGTGCAGGGCGCGTTGGTGATGTATCCGGTCTACGCTTTCGGTACTGAGGAGCAGAAGCGTCACTATCTGCCGAAAATGGCCAGCGGAGAGATAATTGGATGCTTCGGATTGACCGAACCCGATTATGGGTCGAATCCGTCGGGGATGATCACCCGTGCTCTCGTGCAGAAAGATGGAAGCTGGGTCATCAACGGCGCGAAGATGTGGATCACCAACGGATCCACCGCGCAGGTCGCGATCATCTGGGCCAAGACGGGGGACGACAAGAGTGACAAGTCGATCCGCGGCTTCATAGTTCCAACTGACGCGCCGGGATTCACGGCCAAGGATCAGAAGGGGAAGCTTTCGCTCCGCGCCTCTGATACGAGCGAGCTGGTGCTACAGGATGTGAGAGTGCCGGCGACGGCGTTGCTCCCGAAGACGGGCGGCATCAAGAGCCCTCTCATGTGCCTGACCCAGGCTCGTTATGGCATCGCGTGGGGCGCGATGGGAGCGGCGCAGGCGTGCTATGAGGAAGCGCTCGCTTATGCCGGCAACAGAGTGATGTTCGGAAAGCCGATCGCGGGATTCCAGCTGCAGCAGCAGCGACTGGCTGGAATGCTGACCGAGCTCGTAAAGGGCGAGCTTCTCTGCGTTCATCTCGGGCGACTGAAAGACGCTGGGACGTTCACTCCGCAGCAGGTGTCCCTGGCCAAGCGCAACAACGTGAGCGCGGCGACTGATATCGCGCGCGAGGCACGCCGCCTTCTCGGTGCGAACGGCATTCTGGCCGAGTACGCGTCGATGCGCCACATGGCGAATCTGGAGAGCGTGTACACCTACGAAGGTACGCACGACATCCACACGCTCATTCTTGGGCAGGCCGTTACGGGGATCAACGCATTCGAATGATGGCTCGGCCGTCGATTGGACCCTTCGTCGAAAATGCGGAACGCCCCCAACTCGGAGATCGCGAGCATCTGACGACGTTCTGACGGAGGCGTGTTAGTCTTGCTCGACAGCTGTCGAAGCGGAGCGAAGGGGTCCGGGCGTGAGAGGCGTCCGGACCCTAGCTGTTAGAGTGGGCAGTCCGTTCCGTGTATCTTTATGTGAAATCATTCACATGGAGATTCCGCGGTGAAGATTGCCGTGTGCGTCAAGCGGGTTCCCGACATGGACGTCCGCTTCCGGATCGGTGCGGATAACGTGTCGGTCGACGAGGCCGGACTGAAGTTCGACATCAACGATTTTGATGCGTGGGCAGTCGAGGCCGCGCTCAAGCTGAAGGATAAGGATGCGGGCAGCGAAGTTACGGTGATCTCGCTGGGTCCCGATGTAGTACAGGAGACCATCCGAAAGGCGTTGAGCATGGGCGCCGACCGCGGAATTCAGCTCAAGGCCGACAAAGTCCCGTTCGATGGCCTCGCCATCGCGAAGGCACTGTCCGCGGAGCTCAAGACCGGCGGCTACGATCTGATTTTCTTCGGGAAGATGTCGCCCGATTCTTCCAATGGAGTCGTCGGCCCAATGTCCGCGGAGCTCCTCGGACTCCCGTGCGTCACCGCGATTTCTGCGCTCGAGATTGCCACCGGCAGGGGCACGGCGAAGCGCGAGCTGGAAGGCGCGCAGGAGATCGTTGAATTTCCGCTCCCCGCCGTGCTGACCGTGGACGAAGGCCTCAACACCGCACGCCTGCCCTCGCTCAAGGGAATCATGGCCGCCAAGAAGAAGCCGCTCGAGGTTAAGCCGGCGCAGCTCGGCGAGCCACAGGTGACGGTGCGCAAGCTCGAGCTGCCCCCTGAACGAAAGGCGGGGCGCGTCGTAGGCGAAGGCGCGGCGGCCGTACCGGAGCTCGTGAGATTGCTTCAGACAGAGGCGAAGGTTCTCTGATGGCGAATGTGTTTGCCTTTGTCGAAACGCGCGGCACCGACGTCCGAAAAGTCGGACTCGAGGCTGTCACCGCGGCGCGGATGCTGGCGGAAAAGTCGGGCGGTGGGGAAGTGCACGCTCTCATTCTCGGACCTCCGGGAATCTCGGCGAAGGCAGCTCAAGTCGGGCAGTACGGCGCCGACGCGGTCGTCGTCGTCGAGCACGCTGGTCTCGTCAACTATAGCCCCGAGGTCGCGACGGAGACTGCAGCCGATCGAATAAAATCGGGCGGCTATCGCGCCGCGGTGTTCAGCACCTCCGCGCAGGGGCGCGACCTCGCGCCGCGCGTGGCGGCTCGTCTCGGAGTCAGCGTTGTCACCGACGTTCTCTCGTTCGAGATCGAAGGCGACACGATTGTCGTGCGGCATCCCATGAACATCGGGAAAGTCATCGCGACGATCGCGATTGCCGCCAAGCCCGCCGTCATCGCGATGCGTCCAAACGTCATCGCACCGGCTCAGAACGCGAAAGCGGGCAGGGTGGAGAACGCGCAACCCTCGATCGATCCCGCGACGGCTCGCGTCAAGGTGATCGAGACGCGACAGGGCGGTGGCGGCAAGCTCGATCTCGCCGAAGCGCCGGTCGTCATCGCGGGTGGACGCGGTCTCAAGGCGGCCGAGAATTTCAAGCTCGTCGAAGATCTCGCCTCGGCGTTCGGCAATGCGGCGGTCGGCGCCACGCGCGCGGTCACTGACGACGGGTGGCGTCCGCACAGCGATCAGATCGGGCAAACCGGACGCCTGGTGAGTCCCGAGCTCTACATCGCCGTCGGAATATCCGGCGCAGTGCAGCACCTGGCGGGCATGCGCACATCGAAGACCATCGTCGCCGTCAACAAGGACAAGGACGCACCGATCTTCAAGGTTGCGGACTACGGTATCGTTGGCGACGTGTTCGAGGTGATTCCCGCGCTCACGGCAGCGGTTCGCGAGGCGAAGAAGCACCACTAATGGCGGAAAGCTCCGTGAAGCTCCTCGAACCCGTGAAACCGGGTTAATGCCAGGAAGTCAGGCGAAGCTTCTTCCCAGCGCGCATCAGGCGCCACTGCCGTTGGAGCGGCTGATCCTCAGTGAGCGACCCGACGCCGAAGCGGTTCCGATGGATGTTCTCTTTGTCGGCGGTGGTCCCGCGGGACTGGCCGGAGCGATCGCACTCGCCCGGTTGGTCAAGGCCGACAACGAAGCTGGAGGAGATCTGGGTGACGTTCAGATCGGCGTGCTCGAGAAAGCCGGCGCGCTCGGCGAACACTCGCTCTCCGGCGCCGTGGTCAATCCGATCGCGATCCGCGCGCTCTTCCCCGAGCTCAAGGACAAGGATTTCCCATTTCGCGCGGAAGTTGGCGGTGAACGGGTCTATTTCCTGACCGGAAGTCGCGCCGTGAGAATCCCGACGCCGCCAACGATGCAGAATCACGGCTACCAGATCGCGTCCCTCTGCGAGATTGTGCGCTGGCTCGGCGAAAAAGCTGAAGCGCTCGGCGTCAACATATTCACCGGCTTTCCGGCGGCATCGCTTTTCGCTGAAGGCCAACGCGTGACAGGAGTCAGAACCGCGCCTTCGGGTTTGGCGAGGACCGGCGATCCTGGAAGCGGCTATGCTCCGCCCACCGACATCACCGCGCAGGTCACGGTGCTGGCGGAGGGAACGCGCGGCACTCTCGCGCAGGCATATCTCGAGTGGCAGAACGTAGCGTCGGACAACCCACAGATCTTCGCACTCGGCGTGAAGGAAATCTGGGAGACGCTCAAGCCACTCGACGCGGTCGTGCACACACTTGGGTGGCCCGTACCCAAGGATTGTTTCGGCGGCAGCTTCATGTATCCCATGAGCCGGAATCTGGTCGCGCTTGGACTCGTCGTCGGGCTCGACTACAAGCGCACGTCGGACGACGTGCACGAGATGCTGCAGCGCATGAAGTTACACCCGTTATTCCGTGATCTACTCGAGAGTGGAGAGATGGTCGAGTGGGGTGCGAAGACGATTCCAGAGGGTGGGTACTACGCGCTGCCCAAGCGCCGCCATGGCGACGGTGTGATTATCGTCGGGGATTCCGCCGGTTTCGTCGAAGTCGCGTCACTCAAGGGAATCCACTACGCGATGCAGTCCGGGATGTTCGCGGCGCGGGCGGCGTTCGATGCGCTGAAGAAAAAGGACACGTCGTCGGCGTCGCTCAAGGAGTACGATGCGATGGTGGAAGGGAGCTTCATCGCAAAGGATCTCTACCGCCGGCGCAACATGCGGCTCGCATTTCAGGAGAGCAACTTCTACGTCGCGGGGATCAAGGCCGGCCTGATGACGGTGACCGGCGGTGCGATGCCCGGCGGGAAAATATCGTCTCACGCCGATGCGGCCGTCCCGCGCGAAGTGACGCCACCGCAGCCGTTCGTGCCCGATGGAAAACTCACCTTCAGCAAGCTCGATGCTGTCTTCAAGTCGGGCAACGCGACGCGGGACGACATCCCATCCCATCTCATCGTCGGCCCCGAGGTCACGCCCGAAGTCGCGGATCTGTACACGCACATGTGCCCGGCAGGGGTTTACGAGCGGGACGGTGAACGGCTGGTCGTCAGCCCCGCCAACTGCATCGACTGCAAGGCGACGGACGTGCTCGGCCCTCGATGGACGCCAAGAGAGGGTGGAAGCGGGCCGAAGTACCGGCAGATGTGACCCACTAGTCTCATCCATCGGTTGTTGAACAAAAAACTACGCTGCTGCCTGCTGCCTGCTACCCGCTGCCCGCTTTTTCGCAGCCCGCTGCAAACATCGACGACGTCCCTCAGTTCAGTAAGGGAAGGCGGTTGATTTTACCCTGAGCTGCACCTGGAAAGGTCCTGACGAACGTAACGGGTAGCGTCAAAGCGGTCAGCGGGCCGCGGGCGGCAGCGTAGTTCAGTTGCCCTTAGTCTCTTCGACCTCGTAAATATCTATCCGCTGCTTGATCTCCCCGGCCTCGAACGGTCGGGTCTCTTTTTTCCGGATCGTGAGCCCGTGCGTTCCGCACGCTCCGACGAACACCGGTGCGGCGACGCGTCCCGGATCGGCGATCAGCGCGATTCCGCCGGGCACCAGCAGGCGACGCAGCAGCAGCGGCAATAACTCGGCGTACTCCTTCTCGTACAGGACGTCGGACGCGAACACCAGGTCGAACCGCCCGAGATCCTCGGGGAAGTGCCGCCAATCCACCATCCGCGTGCGCGCGATCGTTCCGAGATTCCGAAAGACGTTCGCGCGAGTGACATCCAGCGCGTCCTCGTAGTAGTCCGTCGACAGGACGTCGAATCCAGCGCTCGTCGCCGCCAACGTGCTCAGGCCGACGCCGCAGCCCAGCTCGAGGGCGGTGCGTCCCGCTCCCTTCAGCTCGAGCAGCTTTTCCGCGAGAACGATCGATGACGGCCACACGTCGGCCCAGTATGGAAGCCGCTCGTCCTTGACGAAATCTTCTTCGCGAATGAGATCGTCGGGGTTCGCGGGCTTGAGGATGCTGAAGGTGTGCTCGTCTACCGTTGCGTCTTCGATCGAAGTTCGGAAACGTCGGGTGAGCGCGACGACCAGCGCGTCACCATCGAGAACGGCGCTTCTGCCGAGGTTGGGGAGATCGGGCCTGTCGATCACAGCGAGAACACCGACGTCTCTTCGAGACTCTGATCGAGCATCAGCGCCTTGAGCTGTGACCCCTTCGCGACCTTTGGCGAATCCCCGGGCACGATCAGCAGCGCGTTCGCTTTCACCATCGATGTGAGCGCGCCCGAGCTCTGAAGGCCCGTGAGGCGCGCGACGAGCGTTCCATCGCCATCTCTCGCGACGACCGCGCGGAGAAAATGCATCAGGTTGGCGCCGATCTTCACATCTTCCTCCACAGTGACCGTTACGGTCCGGCGGAACAGCGCCGAATGGCCCTGCATCTTCCTCAGCACCGGGCGCACGAACAGCTCGAAGCTCACCATTGCCGACACCGGATTGCCGGAGACGCCGAGCCACGGGACGTCATCGAGCATTCCGAAAGCCAGCGGCGCGCCGGGTCGCATCTTGACTCTCCAGAATCTCTGCTCGCCCCCCAGCGCCGCGAAGACATCGCGCGTGTAGTCGAGATCGCCGACGGAGACGCCCGCGGATGTCAGAATGAGATCGCAATCACGCGCGCTCTCGAGCTTTCTCTTGAGCGATGCCCTGGTGTCGGCGGCGATTCCCAGGTCAACAGGCAATCCGCCGGCCACGCGGGTCAGCGCGTCGAGCGTGTAGCTGTTTGAGGAAACGATCCTCCGCTGTGCGACCACCTCGTCGAAGTCGTCGATGTCGACCAACTCGTTCCCGGAGCTGATAATCGCGACCCGCGGTCGTTTGAAAGTCTTTACTGCTGACACGCCGCTCGACGCGAGAACGCCAATCAGGGCCGGCTTGACCGGAGCTCCGCGCTTCGCCAGCAGATCGCCGGCGTGAAAGTCCTCGCCGGCCGGCCGAATGTTCTTCCACACATCGGTCGCGTCGCGAATCTCGACGTTCGCGCTTCCGCCGTCGGTGTGCTCCTTTCTGATTACCGAATCCGCGCCGCCCGGAACCGGAGCGCCCGTCATGATCCGCATCGCCTCGCCGCGCTTGAGACGCCGTGACGCGAACTGTCCCGCCTCGATGGTCGCTACGACGCGCAGCTTCACCGGCTCGCCGCTCATCACGGGAGTGATGTCGGCCGATCGGACGGCGTAACCATCCATCGACGAATTGCTCCACGGAGGCATCGTCACCGTCGCGGCGATGTCCTCGGCGCATACCCTGCCGAGCGCCCGACGCAACGGGACGTATTCAACGTCGAGCTGTTGGATCTCGGCCAGGATGCGCTCGCTCGCTTCCGCGACTGTCAGCATAGGCTGATTATCGGGCGCGCAGTCTGGAAATCAAGAAGAAATGTCAGTGCGCGCGGTACGCCGCGAGCGCGCTTGCGATCTGGTCCGCTACGTCGGTGACGGCGGAGCCCGGCGTGGTCCAGTTGTTGGCGAGGATGCTGAAGATGAGGCGCTCACCGTCAGCCGTCGTGACGTAGCCGGAGAGCGAGCGCGCCGCCGCGATCGAGCCGGTCTTTGCGTGCACGTTGCCCTCGGCAGGCGTGCCTTTCATCCTGTCCTTGAGTGTGCCGTCGACGCCGGCGATGGGCATCGCGTTGTAGAAAACGGCGAACGCTGTGTCCTGCTGAATCCTGTCGAGCACCCTCACAATCGTTTCCGGGGAAACGAGATCGTGGCGGGAAAGTCCGCTGCCGTCGCGAATCACGAATCCGTCTGCCTGCACGCCCCAGGCGAGCAGCTGCTGTCCGACGATTTTTCGGGCGCTGTCAGACGTGCCCATTCCGCCGCGCTCGAGCCCGATCGTCTTCAGCAGTATCTCCGCGATCTGGTTCTGCGAGGGCTTCATGAGCGCCGGGATGATGCTCCGCATGGGAAGCGAGGTGAACGTGAACAGCGTATCCATCTTGATGGGAGTCGCCAGAATGCTGTCCATCACTCCTGCTTCAACGGTGATGTGCTTTCGCACCAGCGCATCGTGCAGCGCGTTGAGGTATCCTGTCGCCGGATCCTTTGCGGGTCCCGAGTAGAGGCTGTCCCGCACGGTGTCGGGTGGTGGACGCAGCGTCGTGGGAGCCATTCCCTCGTTGAAGATCAGCTCGTCCACACCCGCGCCGTAGTACTCGCCGAGGTCGTCCCACTCCCAGCCGTAGCCGTGGATGGAATCAGGAAACGCGTTGCCCACGCGCGCTAGCGAACCGTTCACCTGCCGGATTGCGTGAGCGCGAATCGAATCAGCGAGCGCGTCCATTACCGTCGTGGCCACTCCTCTCATATTGTCGCTAATCGTTGGATCGCCACGCCCGATCACCAGCAGATCGCCGTCGAGGAGAGAATCGCGTACTTCGCCGTTGGCCAGAAAAGTTGTTTTGTACGTGTAGTCCGGCCCGAGCAGGGTCAGCGCCACTGCGGTGGTGATGATCTTCATGTTGGACGCCGGCATGAACAGCTTGCCCGCGTTCTTCGAGTAGAGGGTGTCGCCGGTGCGTGGGCTGACGATCAGCACGCCCCAGTGCGCATTTCTGAACACCGGCTGCGACGTCAGCGAGTCGATGTTATGCGCGAGCCCGGCGCGCGACGAAACGGGATGAACCGTCCTCATCACCGTCACGCATGCGGTGAGCGCAAATGGCGCGACGCCGATTGCGAGCGCACGCGCGACCCGGCGGCGCGCGAGAGAAGCTGACACGATTGTGAGCTACTCCCTGCTGTAGGTAGCGCTGAGGCTGTCGTCTTCTCCGACGGTGACGCGCATCACTTTGGCCGGCTTCGGCAGCTCCCTCTCGACGCGCTCGAAGATGTGGCGCGCCAGATTCTCGCCGGTTGGAACGAGCTTGCCGTCAGCGAATTCCGGCACATCGAGATTGATGTTGCGGTGGTCGAAGCGGTCCCTCACCTGCTCTTTGAGGATCCGGTCGAGGACGCCCAAGTCAACGACGAATCCCGTCTTGTCGTCGATCGGACCGCCGACTGTCACATCGCACACATACGTGTGTCCGTGAAAGTTCGGCCACGCACAGGCGCCAAAGGTGCTGGCGTTCTTCTCATCGCTCCACTCAGGGCGACTGTATCGATGGGCGGCTGAGAAGGAGATTCGTCTTGTAAGAGAGGCGCTCGGCATCACTTAATTTGCGCAATGACGCGGGGCGGCGCATCCGGCCGCCGTAGTCCCCGAGGATAGTGCTCCAACGGAACTACGCTGCTACCCGCTGCCCGCTCTTCGCTGCCCGCTCTTTGCTAAAGCAGCGGGACAGTTCGATTTGGCAATCTTGAGGCAAGAGCTGTGGCGCAGTTGGTCTGGGACACAGATAATCACTGTCCCATTGTCCTTAGCGGAGAGCGGGAAGCGATCAGCGGGCAGCAGGCGGCAGCGTAGTTCTCAGTGGAATCAGAGTAGTTCTCAGTGGAATCAGAGTAGTTCTCAGTGGAATCAGCGTAGTTCTCAGTTGAATCAGCGTAGTTCTCAGTTGAATCAGCGTAGTTCTCAGTTAAATCAGCGTCTTCGTAGTCTTCGCCCGATTAATGATCGTCGTTCATGACGTTCGGGGTTGCGTCCGAGCCGCTGAGGCCCTCTGGCGTCGGACGGTCCGGCGGATTCCACGGAATCCCACCCTCGATCGCTTCCTGCATGTCGGTCGTTCCGAACAGCTCTGCGCGGAGGTCTTCGTGCAGATGCTCGGCTTCCGGGTCTTCGGAGCGCGCACTATCTCCGAGCAGGAGCCCTTCGTGCAGCTCCTCGTCGACCACGTGCTCGTCGATCGGCTCAGGACTCTCGGCGCGTCGAATTGGATCGACGACGATGTTGTTACGAAGCTCCTTGAGACCGATGAGATCGGTAACGACGTGCTCGACGATCCGGAGCTCCTCCTCGGTCCCGACCCGGCCAGCGAGCCTGACGATACCATCTCGAACGAACACCTCGACATCATCCGGATCGAAGGCGAGCTGCTGATCGAAAGTGTCGCGTATAAGCGCGCGCAGCTCGTTGTCGCTGAGCTCGTCGGTCTCCATCATGTCCTCGTAGTCCTTTTCCACGCTTCCTCCGGGTCCGCCCACCGAGGAGCGGTTCAGGTTACCGAAAGAACAGCAGAGAGGCGCCGAACGTCAGAGCCCGATTGTTCTTCCAGAATGAGCGGGCCTGGTTGCCGGTCACGGCAGCAGTCCCGCTGGTGGGAGTCACGTAGTACGCGGTCGGGTACTTCAGTTGGTAGAGGTAGTCGCTCCAGTCCACTGTCAGCTGAAACCGCCCGCCCGGCACGTACTTGAGTCCACCACCAAAAGTGAAAGCAAACGGAGTGCCGAAAGTGTAAGGATCCGCGCCAAACGAACAGCCGCAGGTCGCTACGCCGGCACCGAAGTTGATGACCGGCACAAAGTGATGAAAGCTTTTCTCGCCAGTGAGATTCAGAGCGAGATCGAAGTCGAACAAATTGACCGGGACGTTCTGCTTGCCGAGCTGGCGCGCCGTCCCGGTTTTCGTTGGATCGATGGCGAACCGACTGCTATTGACGTGCGACCAGCGCGCCATCAGGAAAGCGGGCCCGCCAACGTGAATCTGGTAGCGGAGCCCATACATCGGACCGTCGAGCGGCGCGACGCCGATGGGATCTTTGCCCGTAGTGTAGTGACCGCCGAAGAATGTGAACTCCTGGCTGGTCTCGAGATCGCGGTAGGGACTGTTTTCAGGAAGATGCCCGGCGACCTGCGCGCGCGCGGTCGTCGCAATACAAGCAAGCGCAAGGGCGCTCAATAAGTGCCTCACTAATCGACTCCAAGAGTGGTGCCGGTCATCTCCGGCGGCTGCTCGATACCAAGCATCGACAATATAGTTGGCGCGACATCGCACAGAGCGCCGCCCGAGCGCAGCCGCTGCTCCTGCTCCCAATCGACGATGACGAGTGGAACCGGATTGGTCGTGTGAGCCGTGTGCGGGCCGCCAGTTTCGGGATCGATCAGCATCTCCGCATTTCCGTGATCGGCGGTGACGATCAATCTCATCCCCGCGCCTTCGGCCGCCTTCAACACACGAGCGAGCGACTGATCGACGGTTTCCACCGCCTTGATCGTTGCCGGGATCGATCCGCTGTGACCAACCATGTCCGCATTCGCATAGTTGCAGAGAATGAAATCATGCTCTCCCGATGTAATTCCCTTTACGAGCGCGTCGGTCACTCCAGCGGCGCTCATTTCGGGCATGAGATCGTAGGTCGCCACTTTCGGGCTCGGCACCAGGACGCGGTGCTCGCAGGGAAATGGCGCTTCGACCCCGCCGTTGAAGAAGTAAGTCACGTGCGGGTACTTTTCGGTTTCCGCCGTCTTCAGCATGTCCAGCCCGCGAGACGACAAAACCTCGGCGAGAATCCGCGCCATCGATGTCGGCTCGAACGCGACGGGAACATCGAACGTCTTGTCGTAGCAGGTGAGCGTAACGACTGAGACCTTCGGGCGCCGCGAGACATCGAAGCCGTCGAAGCCCGGATCGATCAGTGCGCGAACGATCTGCCGCATTCTGTCCGACCGATAATTGAAACAGATCACGGCATCGCCGTCCTTCATCGGCGCCACCGGCTTTCCATTCTCGATGACGACCACCGGCAGCATGAACTCGTCGGTCTTTCCCGCTTCGTACGTCTTGCGAATGGCGTCGAGCGGATCAGTGACCGGGGGTCCCTCACCGAGCACAATGGTGCGATAGGCCAGCCCCGTGCGGTCCCATCGTTGATCGCGGTCCATCGCATAATAGCGACCCGAGACGCTCGCGATCTTGGCGGGCGAGCCGATCTTCCTGATGTGATCGAGCAGCTCCTCCATGAAGCCGAGCGCGGACTTGGGCAGCGTGTCGCGTCCGTCGAGGAAAGCATGGATCGCGACGTGCTTCAGGCTTTCCCGCTTCGCCAGCTCGAGCATCGCGTACAAGTGAGTGTCGATGGCGTGCACGCCCCCCGAACCGATCAATCCCATCAGATGCAGGGTACCGTCATTCTTTTTCACTTGCCTGCACGCGCCAGTGAGAGCGGGATTGCTGAAGAAGCTCCCGTCGGTTATGGCCGAGGAGATGCGTACAAGATCCTGCATCACGACGCGTCCGGCGCCGAGATTCAGGTGTCCGACCTCGCTGTTGCCCATTTGCCCTTCAGGAAGGCCGACGCGAAGTCCGGAAGCTTCGAGCAGTGTGCGCGGACCACGTCCCCACAGCGAATCCCAGGTTGGCGTGTTGGCTAGAGCGATAGCGTTGCCTTCCGTTTCGGGGCGATAGCCCCAGCCATCGAGTACGATGAGCGCGACTGGCCGCGCGCGCGGTGAGATAGCCATAATATCAGTAATGTAATCCACCCCGACGAGAGGGCGCGAAGAGACACAATGGAGATCTTCAGACCTAAGCAGGAGACGGGACCGGAGACGCGCCGCAGCGCCGACCGCGCCGCGGAAGGTGACCGGCGCCGCGGCACGTGGCGCGATTTCAGACGCGCCTATCCGGGATTCGTGTTCGTCCTCGGCCTCGGGCTGGTCGCGATGATCTCGGTCGACGTCTGGCTCGTCGCCAAGCGCGTGAAATACAATCAGGACGTGACGCAGCTCCGGGAGCACATGACGCAGGCGGAACGCGAGCGCTCTGACGCGATCGTGCAGTCGGAGCAGAACAAGCTCCGGATCGCGATAGAGCTGGCCAAGCGGCAGGCGTTGTTCAACAAGAAGCTGCACCTGAACGTGTCGATCGACAGCTCGCGCATGTACCTCACTCGCGAAGGTGCGCTGCTGCGCGAGATGCCGGTGCAGTTTGGACCGGAGCGATCTCCATCCGAATCGTCAGACGCACCCCCCGCGGCAATTCCACGGGGAGAGCGTACCGTCGCGGATCTCTCCGATACAAAAATCACTCTCGACGGAGGAACACAGATATTCTCGTCGAACGGTCCCCGACTGGCAAACGATTCGACGCCGATCCCACCCGGATCGCTCCGCATCAGCATCGAGGATATGAAAGCGATAATGCCGAACCTAAGCGCCGGTATGAAGGTATACTTCTACTGAGAATCGCCAGGTTCAGCCAACGTGGTAATGAGGTAGCAAATGGGAGTGAGTAGAATCTTTTCGTACGGCGGCAAGACGGTCTGGATGCTGATTTCCGGCTTCATCATCGCGGCGATTCTCAGCGTCATGCTGCTCACGAAAACGGCGGAGCTGCGCTACCAGCGTGATGTCACCCGCATGGTCTACAGCGACAATCTCGGCGTCCTCAACGAGGTGAAGTCGAAACTCGGCTTGACCGGCGACAGCCTCAAGTCGTTGATGAGTCAAACCGCAGCGGAGGCGACGGATCAGCCGTACATAGTGGTCAGCATGGCCGACCATCGGCTCTGGTACAAGCAGGGAAAGCAAATTCTGTTCAATGCGCCCGTGGCTACGGGCAGCGGAAAGGAGCTGGTGGGCGGCGCGGCGGGACAGTGGCGCTTCGAAACGCCCCGCGGGCGCCTCACCGTGAAGGGCAAGGATGAAGACCCGGCCTGGGTTCCCCCCGATTGGCACTACGTCGAGCAGGCGCACAAGAAGGGCCTGGGAATCGTGCACCTGGATCCAGGTGAGAAGATTCCGACGGGTGACGGGGTTCTGACCACCCAGAGCGGCGAGGTCGTGAAACGTTACAACAACGGCACTACGGTGTCTTTAGGTGGGGGCGTCGAAGGAAAGGAGATCGTTGTGAATGGGAACATCGTCGTTCCGCCATACGGAACCACCGCCCGCAGGTATATGGGCGTGCTGGGAACGCGCCGTCTCGAGCTCGGCGACGGCTATGGGATCCATGGTACTGATCACCCCGAATCCATCGGGCAGTCCGTGAGCCATGGCTGCGTGCGCATGCGCAACGAGGACATCGAGCGCCTGTACCCGATGGTCGCGGTCGGGACCCCTGTCTACATCTATTAAAGCAGCTTGGAGTCTGGAGTCGTAGGAGAGAGGAGGGATCATCCGACTGGCGAAGAGCTCGAGCTTCCCGATGATCTCCCAGTCCGAAAGCGCCGCACCACGCGGATCGTCTGGATCACCGCGGCCGCCCTTGCACTGGTTGGCGCGTTCCAGTTTCTCCAGGCCGCCAGTGACGCCACCGACAAGCCGATTGGAACCTTCACACGCTCGGTGGTTCCCCATGCGGAGCCATCCGCGAGCGCGTTCGGAGCAAGTGGGGAACTGAAGGTCGCCTTCGCGATGCCGACGGAGGAGATATCGTATCCGCTCGACGTCCACGGCGATCCTACCGCGCTCTATTACGCGTGGATCCGAAATGGCGATTCGACGCTGGCTACCGCGGCGCAACCGCTCACAGGAGACAGAGTCATCGCGCCGCCCAACGCCGGCTTCTACAGGTTCGCGCTCCTCAAGAGCGGACAGAAGCGCGCGGTCGAAGGGCTCACGCTCGCCGTTCTCGTCCCGTTCGAGGAAAAGGAGGGTGCGATGCTCCACGGCTATCGCATCGGGACTTATCTGGCGGAACGCATGCGCGGAAAGACGCCTCCGCCCTCAGGGTTTCTCGAGATCTCGCCCGCCGACGTCGATATCCCGATTACCAAGCATTTGCGTGTCGGTGACTTTCTGAATCACGACCAGAAGGGAGTGTGGCCGAGCTACGCGGCAGTGAATCCGAAGCTGCTGGACAAGCTGGAGCTCGTCATCCAGGAGATCGCGCGCTGGCACGGCGACAAGGCGGTTGCCGACATCGAAATCGATGTGCATTCCGGATTTCGCGCGCCCGAGCACAACCGGAGGGTCCAGCGCGCGGCAAGCGACAGCCAGCACCAGTACGGTGACGCCGCCGATGTGGCGATAGACGCCAACGGCGACGGGAAAATCACCGCGATCGACAGCCGTATGGTAGGTTTGGCGGTGGAGATCGTCGAGTTGAAGCACCCGGAGCTTGTCGGGGGCCTCGGCATTTACACGACGGGCCATTCCAGCACCAATTACGTACATATTGATGTGCGCGGAAGAAGGGCGCGCTGGCGAGGAGGTGGATGAAATGAACGATATCCTGCGTGAACGGCTCATTCGGAAGCTCGACACGCTCCCTGAAGAGAAGATTTATCAGATCCTCGATTACATCGACTTTCTGGAGTCGAAGTACGCGCCGAAGGTGACGACCGCGCCGAATCCACTCAAGCGGTTCGCCGAGGGGGTGGAGGACACGCTGCGAGCGGGGAGGATGTCGGCGGGCGTGATCGGCGGAACGATGAATGTGATGAACAAAGCCGTTGGCGTGGTCACTGACGTAGCGAACGCTGGCAAGTCAGTTGCAACGGAGATTGCGGGGGTTGTGTCGTCGGTGACTTCTTCGAAGCCACCGCAGGGCCCAGCAGGTCCGACTGCGACCACAACACCGCCCGCATCGCCTTCGACCCAGACGCCGCCACCACCGCCACCGGGAGATCAGCGTAAGTGAAGAGTCAATCCGCGCGTTCCAGTACGGCTTCCTCGCGAAAGCGGCGCCCCACAAGTGCATCGGGGTTGGGGTCGGCGGCATCGCGCGCCCAGACACGCGGGCGCGAGCCGCGCGACGCGGATAGTCCGTCAATTCCATCATCTCGTGCTGGCGCCAAGCGTACCTTGATCTCGACGGTGAAAGAGTTGCCGAATTTTCTCAGGCTGCTCGGTGGACTGCTGACTGATCGGCGGGTCTCGAACACCGACAAGCTCCTGGTCGCGGGCGCAATCGCGTACATCGTAATGCCGATGGATTTCATTCCAGACTATATCCCCTTCCTCGGCGAGATCGACGACCTGTTCGTGCTCGTCCTGGCGCTCCAGCGGCTGATCGCCAATGCGGGACGCACTGTGATACAGGATCACTGGATGGGTGATCCTGCCGAGCTGCGTGAGCTGGATCTGGAGCGGATACTGGTGGCGGCGGCGTTCTTCCTCCCGCGCAGGATCAGACGGCGGCTAAGGACCCTTGGGCGGGATTTCTAGGCGCGCCGCTTTCGTCTTGGCATCGCTCGCCTTCAGCGCTTGCCGCAGTGCCAATCAAAACGACGTGATGATGATGACGAGGGGCTGCACGACTCACGTGCGCGCGAAGGGGCCGGCGCCGCAGCTGCCTCGCAGTCCTTCGCTCGCTGCGGGTTTCGGCGGTGTGGTCGGCACGCTCGCGGATTCCGGCGGTGCTCTGCCACACTATCGGATTCTTGCCGCCACGCCCGGCGACGCGCCAGGGTCGCCACATGCGTCGGCGATCGCGGACAGCGTTGGAGGCTTTGTCTTCGGTGGTCTCCCGCCGGGGCGATATCGGCTGTTCGTCCGCGCGTTTGCGCACCGTCCTGATTCGACGGAGATCGAAGTCGCTGCCGGGCGGGTCGATACGGTGCGAATGTCGCCGCAGTTCTTCGAGTGTGTTCGGTAGGCCGGAATAGGGCGCTGGTCGCCCTCTCCTGCTAAGTTAAGGTGCAGTCGACCAACACATTTCGCGCGGCTTCGTCGCGCTTCCGCCTCATCGTTTATCGCACCGACACATGGACGATTCCGACAAGCCCCTCGCCCCCTGGACCGCGTCGCGCAGCGCGAAGGAAAAGAACGTCGTGCAGCGCGCAGTTACGGCACTGCTGGACCAGCTCGCGCCTGAACGCGTGCTCAAGCGTGGCGATACGGCCCACCTCTCGGTCGAACAGCACCGGACGCCCAATGGCTGCGTGTTACAGGCGCCGACGGCGGCGGTAAGCGTGTCGTGGTTCTCAAAGACGGGAACCGATGCCCCGCTTGGTGAGCTGCACGTGATCGTCTGGAGCGGCGTCGTTTCTCGCCGCGGCAGGGTTGCGAACCCGGAAGGCGCCAAGATTCTGAAGGAGCTGGTGCTGCGTCCCATCGAGGCTCCACTCAACGATCTTGTCTGGCGCGCGACCGACGGAACCGAATACGATACTGCGGGGCTCGCGGCGCGATGCATCGCGCTCCTGGAGGAACAGATCTGAGTTACCGCGGCAATAGCAATGGCTGATGGCGATCAGGCGCAGAGTTTCAGCAGGGATGCACGAACGGCCGGCAGTTGCTTTAGGCCTGGCACCCGGAGGTTTCATGTGGCGTTCAGCGCGTTTAATGATCGTGAATGCCGGAGTGGTCCTCTTGTTCGGTGCTTGCGGCCCGCGTCCTCCGGTTATCGAACCTGCGCCTAATGGAGTAGTTGTCCGGAGCGCTCGAATCGGCCTGTACACCAAGGCCGTCCTCACCAAGAAAGAGCCTGACACGTTCCTCGCTGACGACGGCACAATCTGTCGGGTGCCGGCGGACCGGTTTCGGGATACTCCCGTCCACACGCTCGTGTACTGCAATTGGCAGTAGCCGGACATCGGTAGAGCTTTCCGACAATCGCTTACCTCGCTCCAGTACCGCGTACGACTACGTTGTTTGACGTATTCAGGGCCGACCTCCTGCGTTCCACTTTGATCTCTCCCGTACGAATGGAACCGAGAGATGGAGGTCGAGATGAAGGCGCTTGTTACCCTACTCATTGTTGCAGCATGCTCATCGCCGCTTGTTGCCCAAGACAGCACGATAACGACCCCTGACTCGACGCTGCCGCGAGCGACGAGTCTGTACCGCGATCCGCATCGCGCACTGATTCTAGGGAGCCTGATTCCCGGAGCAGGGCATATCTATGCCGGCGAGTATTGGCTCGGGATCCTGCATTATGAAGGGACGGTCCTGACTATAGGAGCGGGCGTGATGACGTTCCTCATGGACAATTGTACGTTCACTTTTCTAAGCACAACCAGCTGCGACCCCGGCCCCCAATGGCCTAACCAGGCGCTCGGTGTGATTGTTGTTGGACTCGGTGTTTGGGGCTGGATATCGAGCGCACGTGATGCCGTGCGCGCAGCGGAACGCGCGAACGAAAGGCACCGTCGCAAGATGGCCCAAGCCAAGCCGATCGTCGCTGTTCCGGCCGGGTCGCGCGGCAACTGGCGAGCTGGCGTCGCCATCCCCTGGTAGGATTCCAACTCGTACGTGACTGGCCCGTCGGATGACGATACTTTTGATCGCTCGCCGATCGCTTTCCCGCCCACGGAGGAATCCAACGTGAAGAAATACGCGCGTGCGGCCGTTGTGCTTCTGTTCTTGTCGGCCACCGCCGGCGCTCAGGCAACGCCGCCTGCTCAGCCGACCGCGGACGAAATTGCGAAACGGAGGGCCGCACAGGAGGAACAGCTCCACAACGATTGGCCGAATCTGGAGAGATACCGTGAAGCGAACGCCAAACTTTCTCCGCCATTGAAAAACGAGAATCGCGTAGTCTTCTTCGGCAACTCGATCACCCAGGGGTGGGCCCCTTACTTCCCCACGATGTTCCCCGGGAAGCCGTACATCGGCCGCGGCATCGGCGGGCAGACCACCCCGCAGATGCTCGTCCGATTCCGCCAGGACGTTATCGACCTCAAACCCAAAGTCGTGGTGATCCTTGCCGGCACCAATGACATCGCGGGGAACACCGGCCCGTCAACACTGGAGATGATCGAAGACAACCTTGCCTCGATGGCCGAGCTGGCAAAGGCAAATGGAGTTGTACCGGTCCTCTCGTCAGTACTGCCGGTGTTCGACTACCCATGGCGGCCGGGTCTCGAACCGGCGCCGAAAATAATCGCTCTCAATAAGTGGATGAAGGATTACGCGCGCGCTCACGGCGCGGTGTACCTCGACTATCACTCGGCGATGGCCGACGCGCGGGGCGGGATGCGCGACGGGCTTTCGACCGATGGCGTGCACCCCAACGAGGCGGGATACAAACTCATGGCGCCGCTCGCGGAGCGCGCAATCGCTGAAGCGCTGCGCGGAAACCGATAGTCGTAGCCAGAATGATTCGTTCCCGGGTGTCACAGGTTGGCACTTTTCTCTGCGTTTCGCTCCTCGCTGCCTGTAGCAGCGAAGCCGTGATGTCGAAAGTCGCTCCACCGGCAGCTGACAAGTACGCCCGCGCCTACTTCGAAACGCTCAGGGCCGGAAGCCCCGAAGACGTGGCGCGTGAGCTGTCAGCTCCTATCGCGCAAGATCCGGCAATGCTCGACAGCGTGCAAAGCATGCGGCGAAAGTTCGCGGCGTTCGGGGTGATCGATAGTGCGCATCTTGTGAACGGTGAGCTTTCTCTTCCACACGATTCGACCCCGACAGGTCGCTTACTCACGTACGAGGCCTGGGCACACGGAACGATTGCGCTGGTTCAGATAGCCACCCTCGAGGACGGCGCGCACCGGTCGATCGGCGGGCTCAAGTTCGAGCACATCGCTCGGCCTCTCGAGACGGTCAATGGATTCCGGAACAACATGGGTTTCGCCGAGCTGCTGGTGCTGCTCGTGGCTATTGGCATTACTCTCTTCGAAATCCTGACCGCTGTCCTTGTGGCGATGACGCCGATGAAACGCAGATGGTTGTGGGCCTTTTTTGCGCTACTCGGGTTTGGAAGTATCGCAATGAATTGGACGACGGGCGCAGTCACATCCGATTTGTTGACCGTGCAATTCCTGGGATCGATCAGGCGCATCGGGTTGGCCGGCCCATGGTTCATCGCCGTCTCATTTCCTCTTGGGGCGATCCTCGCTCTCAGAAAACGCCGCGAGACGCTCGCTCAGAGCGCAACTTCGTCTCCGACCGCTCAGCCGGTCGAGGCCAACGGCGTTAAGGCGGACGAAAGCGCTTAGTTGAGAATTCTGTGAGAGCGCGGCACGCTCAGTTGAATCGAGTCGCTCTCCAGAGGCGGGCACCCGCCAGCGCCAGCATTCCGAGCGTTACAATCACGAGCGCGGTCGCCCATCCCCACGCAATCGCGATCTCCGGTGCGTGCGCGATCAACGCAAACCTAACAATCGTCGCCGTCGCCACGCTCACGATCAGCCAGTCGATCCACGTGCGGCGGCGGACGATCGACGCTTTTTCTCCAGCGATCCGCGATCGCGTGTACTCGGGATCGACGCCGTAACGATTGCCCTCCTTCGCTGCTGCCTGTTGCCAATGTGAGTGCTCGCTTCGGCTCACCGACGACAGCGCGATGATCCCGGCGCCGAGCGCCATTACCAGCGAGCCGCCGATGACCTGAGCCAACACCGAATGCGGTGCGCTGCGCAGCTCACCGAAGACGAGAATCCCCCACAACAGTCCCCACAATTGATTCGTGTTCGAAAGCGGAATTCCGCGGGTGATCCCCGCGTACTTGACGGCGTACTGCTGGAACAGATCTCCAACGACCCACACGAAACCGCCCGCCAGAAGCCAGAAGAGAACGTGGCGAGCGCCCGACAGCTGCGCCCAGAGCGGACTCGCCCCGCCGGAATACGTGATTGCAAGCGCCGTCATCATTCCCAGCTCGCCGACGGTGAAGAATGTGATGAAGGAGAGCGGGCTCATTCCGGTGAGATAGGCTTTGCGATATGGGATGTACATCGTCCCCCACAACACGCCGGCACCCAGCGCGGCCGCGACTCCACGAGCGGCATCGCGGGCCGGTACCTGCGCGGCTGATGCGAGCGCCAACGCGGTTGCGCCGGCGAACATGAGCAGCGCCCCTCCGATCACTCCGACCCAGCGGCGCCAATCCGCGCCCCGCAGCTCCTGGAAGAAGAGAATCCCCCAGAAAATCCCGAGCAGGCTGTTGCTGTTCCAGAGCGGAAACGCGATGCTGAGACCGACATCGCGCACGGCGAAGATGGTCAGCGTATTCGCAACCGCCCACAAGCAGCCCGCCAGCACCGCCCACACGATGAGATGCGGCGCCTGGCGCAGGTCCGCCGCGACGTACGACGTTCCCTGGATCAGCGCCGGCAACGTCCACCGCGCCAGAAAAACACCGATCACCATGCTGAGCGAGATCACGACTGGCGACAACCCGAGTGTCACCAGCTTGGTCGGCGCCTCGGCCGCGCCGAGCCAGGCGCCGGCGGTGAGTCCACAGAGCATTCCGACGCTCTGAAGAGTGCGGAGACGGCGAGCGTCCAGCGCGGCTGGTGGCGCGGAGCCGCCCGAGTCCTGAGCTCCGATCGTGCTCAAGAAATCCAGCGCAGCACGAGAAGGCCGGCGACCAGCACCGCGACCGGCACCCAGAACTGCACATCTCGCAGCACGAGACCCAGCCAGCTACCTGAGTGCTGCTCGCGGCGATTGTTGCTCATTGATCTCACTTTGGCGGTCGGCGGGCAATACTGGTCGGGACTGGCGCCATCGCGCAAGAGCCGATCACCTTTGAGGCGTCACCTACAGCCGCGGAGATCATGAGCAACAAGGAAGAATGGCGCGCGATCATCGCCTCATCGCTGGATTGGGAGCAGGCGCACTCGTCCCTCGAGAACGCGCTCAAGGGCCTTCCGTCCGAGCTGCGCGGCAAGAGACCGAACGGATTCGCGCACTCGGTGTGGGAGCTGCTCGAACACATTCGGATAACGCAGCACGATCTTCTCGGCTTCGTCCAGGATCCGGAATACGAGGAAAAGCTCGTCTGGCCGAAGGACTACTGGCCGCCCGCGGCCGCGCCGTCCGGCGACAAGGCATGGAACGAGAGCATTGCCGCCTGGAGAAAGGACCGCATGGCTCTCGAGCGCTTCACCACCGACACCAGGCAGGACCTGACGGCGAAAATCCCGCGCGGGACCGGACAGACATACTTGCGCACACTCCTGGTCGCGGTCGATCACGCGTCCTACCATCTCGCGCAGATCGTCACCGTCCGACAACTGCTCGGAGCGTGGCCGCCGCCGAAGGGGAAGTAGGTGAGCAAAAGGGTGAAAGCTCAACGCGCACCGATGCCAAAATCGGCTCCGGAGCTCCTCGTGCTGTCGCGCGAAGATGCCGAGAGCTACGAGCCGACCCTGAAGGAGATCTGCATCTCGATTTCTGATCCGGACGCCGAGCCGGCGAACATCTCGAGCGCGTTCGTCGCGGTGCTCAGGCTCCATTTCGACGACGTCACGCAGCGCGGCGTGCCGAGCGACATTCTATTCGCTCAGGACCAGGCGCGCGCGATCGTGGACTTCGTAGACGAATGGGAGGATGCCGAGCGCGTCGTGCTGCACTGCAACATGGGCGTGAGCCGGTCGCCCGCTGTCGCTCTTGGACTCTGCGATGCGCGCGGTTGGGCGACCGCGGAGCTGGAGAGATCGCATCCCGGCTGGAACCGCCTGGTGCGCAGCGAGATGAAGAAAGCGACGAAACCCAATCCTCGGAGATCGAACTAATGCCCCGCGCCAACGGAATCTTCGAGGTATCCCTCAAGCTATTGCCGATGGACAACGAGCCTGGGACCCAGCTGCTCGGGAGAATGTCGATCGACAAGAAATTCCACGGCGACCTGGATGCCACCAGCAAAGGTCAGATGCTGACGGGCGGCACCATCATCAAGAATTCCGCGGGCTACGTCGCCATCGAGATGGTGACAGGGTCGCTCAAGGGTCGAAAGGGGTCGTTCATCCTCCAACACACGGGCACGATGAATCGTGGCGAACCGTCGCTGGCCGTAACGGTCGTTCCCGATTCGGGCACGGATCAGCTGGAAGGGCTGAAGGGCACCATGAAGATCGACATCAACGCCGGCAAACATTCGTACGAGCTGGATTACGTGCTCGCGAATTTCCCCTAAGCCCGGGCGCCCGGGAAGAATTCTCCCGGAGCCGATCGCCGCTCGAAGTATTCATCCGAGGCGAACGTTTTTTGGGGCCATGACAACCTTTTGAAACCTCGGAGCGTCAAAGTCGTAGTGCGGTGACATAGGTAGGGTTTTTCCCCTGCCGACTGATATTCCCGACGCCCTACTTTTCTCTGCGAGTTGGCCCCATGAAGCGCATCCTGTTCGCGTTACTCGCTCTCCTTCTGAACGTCGCCGCCGTGTCTCTCTCGGCGCAGAACCCTACTCAGGCCAGACCCGCCGGACCGCCTCCTTCAGGAAATGGTGAAGTGCAGGGCACGGTTGTGGATACTGCCGCCAAGACTCCGCTCGCTCGCGCCTCGATTACCGTGCGCGGGGCGAAGGACTCGGCCATCGTAGCAGGAGCGCTCGCGACGGCCGACGGCGAATTCCATATCCAGGGGCTGCGGCCCGGCGCGTACTACCTGCGCGCGGCCTCGATCGGCTTCAAGCCGCGCAACATCGCTTTCACAATTACAGATGCGGCGCCACACGCGACTCTCGATCCAATCCAGCTGACGCGTATTTCTGTCACATTGCAAAGTGTTCAGGTGCAGGGCGAGCGGCCGACGGTTGTGATCGAGCCCGATCGCAACACGTACCGAGCGAAGGACATCGCACCCGCTGCCGCAAACGCGAGCGATGTCCTGGCGGCAACCCCATCGGTGGAAGTCGACGGCGAAGGAAAGGTGAGTCTGCGTGGCAACGAGAACGTCGCCGTGCAGATCAACGGACGCCCCACGCCGATTAGCGGCGCCCAGCTCTCGGCCTACCTCAAGCAGATTCCGGCGAACATTGTCGAGCGCATCGAGGTCGTGCCGAATCCATCCGCCAAGTACGATCCGGAAGGGATGGCCGGCATCATTAACATCGTCCTCAAGGCCAACACCGACCTTGGCTTGAGCGGTGGCCTCAACACCGGCTTTGCCACTCCCAGCCGCTTCAACACGGGCACCAATGTCGGCTATCAGAGCGGGCCGGTCACACTGTTCGGCACCTACGGATACAATGCCGACGATCGTGCAATCGTAGGCCTCAACGACCGGCTTCGCTACGATCCCGTTGGCGCGCCGATGTCGTACACGAATCAGGACATCGACGGCAGGACGATCAACGCCGGTCACAACTTCACCGGCAACATCGACTACAAGCTTACCGACAAGGACGTCATCTCCAACTCGCTGTCGCTCAATCGCAGGCATTCCAACGACGGCGCGCTTGCCGGTTACACCGAGCTCGATGCGACCCAGGTGCTCCTCGACCGGTACGTGATAGATCGCAACGACAAGGCGCGAGGACTGGTGTTCGACAATTCACTCTCGATCAAGCACACGATCGAGCCGCGCAAGCACGAGCTCTCGGCAGAAGTACGCTTCAACAGGACGAGAGACGAAGACAACACGCTGCTCTGGCGAGAGCCGCAGAACCCGGACGGCACGAGTTCGGGCCCATCGACGCAGGGCGAGATTGACGGTACCAGCGCGTTGACTCGCCAGCTCACCATGCAGACGGACTACACACGGCCACTCGGCGGGACCACGAAGCTCGAAAGCGGCCTGAAAGAAACGGGACGGTGGCTCGACCGGGATTTCCTCGTGTTCAAGGACGATCTCGGCAACGGCAACTGGGTGCAGAGCAATCTGAGCAACAAGTTCCAGTTCGACGAGCACGTACACGCGGGCTACGGTGTCCTGAGCCAGAGCGTTGGCAAGTTCGATCTGCAGGGCGGACTTCGGGCTGAGTGGGCGAACCGAACGTTCGATCTCGCCGGCGCGCAGGGCATTCCGTACAACTACCGCAGCCTCTTCCCGAGCGGCGTCATCATGTACAAGCCGAGCGAGCAGAGCCAGGTGAAAGTGAGCTACTCGCGGCGTATTCGGAGGCCGGGAACGCAGGAGCTGAATCCGTTCCCCGTGTTCTTCGACCAGCAGAATGTGTTGATCGGGAATCCGCGCCTGAATCCCGAATACACGGACGCCTACGAGTTCAGTGTGAGCAAATCGGGACAGCTCGGTTCGGTACAGCTGTCACCGTTCTATCGTCACACCACGGACGTTATTCGCGTCAACATCAACACCGCCGATACGGTCGACGGCCGCGAGGTGACGTCGGTGAACTTCCAGAACCTCGACAAATCCAATTCGTGGGGCACCGACCTTAACGGAAACCTGCGCCTTGGCCCCAAACTAAGCGCCCTCGGGGGATTCAACATCTTCAAAGTGGTGACAGACGGGGGGTCGCAGTCGGCGCTGTCCTCGAACGCCGTGACCTGGTCGACCCGCCTCAACGTCACCACACAAGTGAATCCGACGGTGACGCTCCAGGCGAACTACTTCTACCGCGCGCCGGTGAACATCGAGAAGGGCCGCTTCTCTTCGATACAGATGGCCAACATCACCCTGCGCAAGAAGATCGACGGCGACAACATGAGCGTCGCCGTGCGCTTCGCGGATCCGTTCAATACGATGAAATTCCGAATCCAGGCTGGCGATGACAATCTTCAGCAGATCACTGAGCGGAGATTCGGCGTAAGAGCGACGTACGTGACGTTCCAGTGGAACTACGGAAAGCCGCCGAAGATTCGTCTGCCCCAGCAGGATCAGCCCCCGCCGTCGGTGTTCCCGTAGGCGGTAGCTGAGCCCGGAGTGACAAAAGTCGCAGCTGGTAGCAGTTTACCAGCTGCGACTTTTTCTTTTGTGCGCTGGCGTCGTTTACGCGGCTTCCAACCAGTCCGATGGCGCCACTTTTCCATCGAGCTTCTTGCCACGGAGAATGAGGTCATGGTCAAGATCATTATTGCGGCGATTCTTGGCGTTATACTCGGGGCCACCGGACCGTATTACGCCTCCATCGGCTGGTACAGTATCATCCCGTGGGGTCTGGTCGGCCTGGCGATAGGGTTCTGGTGCAGCAAGCGACAGTCGTTATACGCCGGCGCCCTGTATGGCTTCTGCCTGAACTTTTCCTTCATGATCGCGGGCTACACGGGCACCGCATCGCTCCTGAGCCGGTTGCCATTTTTCATCCTGATTGGCCTCTTCGGCGCCGTCTGCGGAGTTGCACTTGCTGCCGCCGGATACTTCCTGAAAGCCGCCTACACGACACCTTGACCGGTCGATTGAGTATCTGACGCGCCCGCCGCCCGGACCTCTGGACGCAACCCGCACAATGCCATACATTTAGCTATGGCAACCACAACTCGGCCATCGAGTAAGCCCGCCTCTCCGGCAAAAGCCGGAAGCGGGCTTTCGCGCATCAAGGGGTC